>Ga0308171_1001822_pt1 | contig 25856 bp, 27 predicted proteins | sample PhyGR1_FD_202135 | JGI IMG/M metagenome (GOLD analysis project Ga0308171, IMG submission 202135) | Phyllosphere microbial communities from UC Gill Tract Community Farm, Albany, California, United States - DLSLSG.R1 | ecosystem: Host-associated > Plants > Phyllosphere > Unclassified | place: USA...
ATGGCGGGCACCGGCGGCGCAGCATCCGACGATCAATGTGGGACCGAAGCGATTAACAAAGTGCTGGGTAACGGCAAACAACCGTAATTATGATGAACGCGCGGCGGGTATTATTCCTGCCAGACACGGGGAAAAAGCTGTTCCCCGTGTTGTTTAAATAAGTCGCCGCCAGAACGGCTGCTTTGTGCCAAAAGCGGACGGTGCAAACTTTGCAGCGTATTGTTTAGTAATGATGAAATTCTGCCTGTATTATCGTTCAGTCTAACACGAGTTAAAGCGAAACAAGGGAATAGCCAATGCGTTATGTACCTTCTGTCAGGCTTGATTATCGCTGCCTCGTCTATACTGACTGGCCATTTTATCAGGCATTGAATCAGGACCTTGATGTCATGCGTTTTATTAGCGATTTATGCACGGATGAAGAAATCAGAATCAACTCCTTTGAGAAGCGCCTGCAACCCTGGCATAAAGTTAGCCTGGTAAAACGCCACCCTCGCTATTCAGCAGGCCAACCAAATTAACAAAATCACACCCTCTTATCACGCTCAAGGAAAATATAAAGATTACGACAGCTCAGCGCTTTTCGCTGATAGCAACGCCTTTTCCACCTTAACCAGAGTTACTTATCAAGGGATCCTTCGACATCAGTTTTTTAAAATAAAAACGATCCTACGCTGACTTTATGATGCGGCAGAAATTTTAATCTCTTTTCTATGAATTACTTCACACTTTAGGCTACTGTTTAAGGCGAGAACAGATTGACGTCCTTTCACAAAGGGTATAGCAGCACCAAAAAAGCACTCAATCCCCTGATAAAAAGACATATCATCCAGAAAATATGCTTTTCTTAAAACACACTAAATAAGTTGCAAACCGCACATTTTGAATGATAAAACATTCTCACTTGAGAATTTTATTTCATTTATATCTGATAAAACGCATACATCTGACCTTACACCCACGATGCTAACCTACCGAAAGGGATTGAGATGCCTTACGCTGAAAAAACATCTGTACTGTTAATTGCGCCTGTGATGGACGCTTTATATGAAAAACTTATCGCTGCATACCAGGTCTGTAAGTTATATGAAGAGTCCGATGCTGAGAGCTTTTTAAAAGAAAAGGGAGATCAGTTCAGGGCTATCATCACCCGTGGAGACACCGGTGTTAAAACAGAAATACTGGAAAAGCTCCCTTCTTTAGGGCTGATAGCGGTATTCGGCGTAGGCACTGATGCAATTGACCTGACCTATACGCGGCAACATGATATTGCCGTCACTATTACTTCTGGCATTTTAACCAGCGACGTCGCTGATATGGCGATAGGCCTGATGCTGAGCGGGGCGCGAAACCTCTGTCAGGGAGATCGGTTCGTGCGTAGCAGAGCCTGGGAAAGTGAGGCGCCGCCGCTGGGAAGCCAGGTGAGCGGCAAGCGCCTCGGCATCGTGGGTATGGGAAACATTGGACAGGCCATTGCCAGACGCGCGCTCGCGTTCGACATGCACATTAGCTATAACAGCCGGAGCAAGAAAGAGGCACTACCCTATACCTGGCAGGCAAATTTGCTGAGCCTGGCGCGGGAGAGTGATTTTCTGGTGATTGCTGCCTCAGGCGGCGCACATACAAAAAACCTGATTAATTCAGACGTCATTGCCGCTATGCCAGCACATGCCTGGCTGGTAAATATTGCCCGAGGCTCAATGGTGGATGAGCCGGCATTAATTGATGCTGTGCAGAGCAATAAAATCGCCGGAGCAGCACTGGACGTATTCGCCAGCGAGCCTAATGTCTCAGAGGCATGGCTGGCGCTGGAAAATGTCGTGCTGCAGCCGCATGTGGGGAGCGCAACGCATGAGACGCGTCAGAAAATGTGCGAAAGCGTGCTCGCCAGTGTAGACGCTTTTTTTACCGGGAAAACACTGCCGAGTCAGGTTAGAGGGCCGCTATAAAGAACCCTGTTGATCAGCATGAAATGCATGAGCAAGCCGCGACGACTACCTACAGGATTTTAAAATGAGTGAACTTTTTGATATTACCCGCAAAAGAGTATTGATTACCGGTGCGTCACAGGGAATAGGCTTTATCCTGGCACGAGGGCTGGCTCAGCATGGTGCAGACATCATCATTAACGGGACGCATGCTGAGCGAGCCGAAAAAGCCGCCAGCACGCTGCGTGAAGAGGGATTCACCGTTCATATTGCTTTGTTTGACGTGGCGAATGCAGCCGAAGTGCAAGCCGGCATTAACGACATAGAAAACACCCTGGGGCCGATAGATATCTTGATCAATAACGCCGGCATTCAGCGGCGTCATCCCTTTACTGAATTTCCCCTGGATGACTGGAATGAGATTATGGCGGTCAATCAGACCGGTGTATTTCTGGTTTCTCAGGCTGTCGCCCGGCGGATGAAGGAGCGGCGCGCAGGGAAAATCATCAATATTTGTTCCATGCAGAGCGAGCTGGGGCGCGACACCATTACGCCTTACGCGGCATCCAAAGGCGCGGTAAAAATGCTGACGCGCGGAATGTGCGTCGAGCTGGCCAGGCATAACATTCAGGTCAATGGCATCGCGCCTGGCTATTTCAGAACGCCGCTGACAGAGCCTCTGGTGCAGGATAAAGCCTTCAGCGAATGGTTATGCAAGCGAACGCCAGCCGCGCGCTGGGGCAATCCCGAAGAGTTGATTGGCGCCGCCGTGTTTCTCTCATCCCGGGCGTCTGATTTTATCAACGGGCATCTGATCTTCGTTGATGGCGGCATGCTGGCGGCGGTGTAACGCAAACCCTTTTTCAGTCAGAGCCACGCGGCCTGACTGAATGCTGCAATATTTTTCTCCTGTTAAAGAAGCCGGCCTACGTTCTGCCGGCTTGCCCCTGTTCTGTAACCACTGTTCAGAACAGGATCTGAATTTTTGCATAGCGCGCTTTATCAGCGGCCATCTCAAAAGCCTGCGCGGCTTCATCAATGCCGACCTCTGCCGACAAAAGAGGAAGCGGATCTATTTTGCGGTTTTCCAGCCAGTTAACCGCAATGTTGAACTCATCCACAAAGCGGAAGGATCCTTTTAGCTCAATCTCTTTCACCAGCAGGCTGCCCACGGGATAATCGACGCTGGCCGCTCCCATTCCCAGTTGCACTATCGTTCCGGCAGGACGCACAAAGCTTACTGCCGACGAGATCGCCGCAGCCGCGCCTGAGGCCTCAAAACAGACATCAAAATAGCCGCCCTCCTCGCGCCAGCGATGTGCCTGCTGCTCATCGCGCGGATCGATTGCCGCTGAGGCCCCCATGGCGAGCGCGAGATCCCGACAGCGTTCGCTGATATCGGTGGCGATAACCTCAGACGCGCCGGACGCCAGGGCGGCCGCGATAACAAGGCAGCCGATAGGCCCGGCGCCCGTCACCAGCACGCGTTTGCCGACCAGATCGCCCGCCTGACGCACCGCATGTATACAAACGGCCAGGGGTTCGGCGAAGACCAGCCGTTTGGGATCGCCGTCGGGCTGGCAGGGTACGCACTGCAGCGGATCGAGCGCAACGTACTGTGCAAATCCGCCATTCACATGCGGGAAGAATTGCGCGCTGCCCATAAAACGCATTGAGCGGCACAGGTTCTGATGCCCCTCTTCGCAAAATTTACATCTTCTGCAGGGTCGTGAGGGATTAACCGCGACGCGCTGGCCCGCTGACAGACCGCTCGTGGCGGGCGCGTACTCGACGGTTCCGATCAGCTCATGCCCAAGCACCATAGGTGCCTTAAGCACAGACATGCCTGCGCGTCCGTGAAGGTAATAATGAATGTCCGAACCGCAAATACCGCCGCGTTCGACTTTTACCAACACCTCTTCATCGTGCCATTCCACCACGTGGTTTTCACAGCGGACGTCATGTGCTTTATATACAGTGACTGCTTTGACTTCTCTTTGCTGCATATCATTTCCTCAGATTCAGATTCATCCCAATAAAAATGTAACGCCCTTTTCGGATGCACAAATAAGGTGCATTGCAAGCTAACGCCATTTTTTAAAGCCACTGGAATTGATAGGCTTTTAAATCACAATTATTTTTCCTCCACCTGATTGCACCATAATTGTGATGATGATCCATTTAATTTATTCTGGTGCACTAATTTTGTGCTTTGCGTCAAAATTTAACATATGAAAACGCTATGCTCAGAAGCAGCCTTATAACACTGTCATCGCCCCACGTCGGCATAAAACAAAAAACCAATAAAACCATAAAGATAAAATACATAAAATCGCGAAAACGCCTGATTAACTTCAGAATAGCGTAATTTTATCGGCCAAATATCTGGTAAAAAAAGTGTTGCATATGTAATTTTTAAAATGATAAAAGATTCTCAGTTGATAATCAATTTTCATTTAAAGGATGCCTGACATGTCATTAGAAACCGCTGACGTACGTATTTCATCGCCCTGGGAACGCCCAGAGAAAAAATGGCTTTCCGCTTTTGCTGAATTCCCCGTGGCAAATATTGGCGACGCCATGGAAAGGTTAAATATGTGTGATGCAGGCATCATTCCTGTCAGCAGCAACACGGCCTTTGTGGGTTTTGCGTTTCCCGTTCTGGTCACGGCGGGCGATAACGCGGCCGTCATCAAATCCCTTAATTACATTCAGCCCGGCGACGTCATGATGATTAATGGGCTGGGTCATATCGACCGTGCGCTGGTGGGCGAGCAGCTTACGCAGCGCTTTCAGCATGCAGGCGCGGTAGCACAGGTGATTGACGGGGCCATCCGCGATCGCAAGGTGATCGAATCCACCGGCCTGCCGACCTTTTGTCGTGGCACAACGCCCGCTGGGCCGTTCAAAAATGGGCCTGGCGTCATCGGCGAGCCTGTTGCAATTGGCGGAGTGGTATGCAGCGCCGGAGATATCGTGGTGGGCGACGAAGATGGCGTCATTGTCATTCCCTTCTGGCGAGCGGAAGCCGTGCTCGCTGCGGTACGGGAAGTCGCGCGTCGCGAAGCGGAAATGACGGCGGAAGTAACCGGTAAATATCAGTAGGACGCTACTCCAGGTCTGACCTGCCGCGCTCCCGTACTTAATTAACCACTTTTCAGGGCAAAACAATGACGAAATCACATGCGGTTACAATGGATTATGCTTTGCCGAAGGATGGAACGACAAAAAACAACGTTGTACGCCGCGCGTCGCTTGCGGGCGGCGTGGGTTCGTTTGTTGAATGGTACGACTACGGCATCTATGGCCTGCTCGTCAGCTCTCTGGTGCTGGTTTTTTCAGCCAGCGATATGAGTACCACCGACGCCGGGCTGATGCTGACCTACGTAGGATTCACCGTCAGTTTTTTCGTTCGCCCCTTTGGCGGCGTCATTTGTGGTTATCTGGGTGACAGAATAGGCCGTCAGAAACTGCTGGCTATCTTGCTGCTGATGATTTCCCTTGCGACCGCTGCGATTGGGCTACTGCCGACCTATGCGAGCATCGGCTGGGCGGCGCCCGCGCTGCTGATATTGCTTCGAATCGTTCAGGGCTTTTCCGCAGGCGGAGAAGTTTCAGGCGCCGGCTCTTTTGTGGCGGAGTACGCAGAGGATCATCGCCGTGCGGTTGTCATGTCCCCTCTGGTCATGGGGTCCTTTGTCGCCTTGCTGTTCGGCAGTTTATTGATCAGCGGCCTGATTAATGTGTTCGGTGTCAGCGCCATGAACAGCTGGGTATGGCGCGTGCCTTTCCTGCTTGCTATTCCCATGGCGTTAATCGGCGTCTATATCCGCACCCGCATCGAAGATACGCCTCATTTTCAGATGGTGAAATCGAGCAAACGCGTGGTGCGCAATCCTCTTAAAGAAGTCCTGACCTCAAAACGCCATTTAAAAGCGATCGGCCTGGCTATCACGCTGCCGGCGGTCAACGGTCCTGGCTACTACATTCTGTTCGTCTATATGCCGACCTACCTCAATAAGGTGATGCACTTTCAGCAGATCCAGAGCCTGCTGGTCACCGCCTGCGGACTGCTGACGATCATCGGCGCCATTCCGTTGATGGCATGGCTGTCGGATCGCCTTGGGCGTAAACCTCTGCTGATGGCTTCGGCGATTGCCATGGCCGTGCTGGCATGGCCATGTTTCTGGCTGCTCACCCTGGGCATGATGCCGCTGGCCTGTATGGCGGCCGTTCTGCTCGCCTTCGCCTTTGCAGGACACGCCGCCGTTATTCAGGCAACGCTGGCAGAAATGTTTCCCACTAACGTCCGCTACAGCGCCTATAGCATCGGTTTTAACCTCTCTACAGTCATTTTCGGCGGCTCCGCCCCGTTACTGATGACGTGGCTGATCGGACTGACGGGCATCGCCAGTATTCCCAGCTATATGGTGATGTTGACGGCCCTCCTTACCCTGATCAGCGCCTTTTATCTGAAAGAAACCGCAGGCAAACCGCTCTGTGACGAGTAGCGGTAGCGGGATTTAAGCACACTCTCCTGATTTCGAGGTCTCTATGAAAAACGCGTCTCCCTGGCGGATAGGGTTCGATATTGGCGGCACCTTCACCGATCTGGTGCTGTTAAATGACATAACGGGTGAAGCCATCCGTCATAAAACGCTCACCACGCCCGAAGATCCGTCTGAAGGGGCGTACACCGGGCTGACGCAGCTGGTCGAGCTGGCCGGTTTGAAAGCGAATGATATTCATACCATTACGCATGGCACGACTCTCGCGATTAACGCCCTGCTGGAACGACGCGGCGCGAAAACCGCGCTGGTCGTCACGCGCGGCTTTCGCGATGTGCTGGTGCTGGGGCGCGAGTACCGCTACGACATCTACGACCTGAACGGCGCGCCGGCGCAGCCTTTGCTGCCGCGTTCGCACGCCTATGAGATTACCGAGCGCGTCACGGCCCGCGGTGACGTCATGACGCCGCTCAATGAAGCGGAGGTTTTTCAGCTGGCCGCCGAACTTCGCGAAAAGCAGTACGAAGCCGTGGCGGTCCTTTGCATGCACGCCTACGCCTGGCCTGACCATGAAAACCAGATTGAAGCAATCCTGAGCCGTGAGCTGCCCGGCGTTTCCATTTCCGTATCCCATAAGGTGTCGCGTGAGATCCGTGAGTATGACCGCGGCGTCCTGACGGCAATGAATGCCTTTGTGCAGCCCAAGGCCAGGCGTTACATGGCGCGCCTGGAGACCAAACTGCGTGAAGGCGGCTTCACCTGCGACTGGCTGGTGATGGGTTCGAACGGTGGGTTAATGGCGCCGCAGGTAGCAGCAGATTATCCGACGCGCATTATCGAATCCGGTCCTGCGGGCGGTATTGTCGCCACGGCGGCATTTGCGCGCAGAAACCAGACGCACCAGGTGCTGGCGTTCGATATGGGCGGCACCACGGCCAAAGCCTGCGTCGTGCGCGACGGGGAGCCTTCGATCACCACCGATTATGAGGTGGGGCGCGCCGACCGGTTGTTGAAGGGCAGCGGTTTACCGGTGAAGCTGCCGGTGGTGGACATGATTGAAATCGGCGCAGGCGGCGGCAGTATCGCCCGCGTCGACTCACTCGGCCTGCTGGAAATCGGGCCGGAAAGCGCCAGCGCCTGGCCCGGACCGGCCTGTTATGGCCGTGGCGGCATGCAGCCCACGGTAACCGATGCCAACCTGGTGCTGGGCTTACTGGATCCCGACGCCTTTCTTGGCGGTCGCATGCGCCTTGACGTTGAGGCGGCCCGTCAGGCGATCCAGCGGGTAGCAGAGCCGCTGGGGCTGAGCATTGAAGATGCGGCCTGGGGCATTCATGAAGTGGCAAACAGCAAAATGTCCGAAGCGCTGCGCACGCACTCGGTTGAGAAAAATGTCAGCCCGTCGCAAATGACGATGCTGGCCTTTGGCGGTGCCGGTCCCAGCCACGCCTGGTCGCTGGCGAAGCAGCTGAATGTGCAGCGGGTTTATTTTCCTAACGGCGCTGGCGTTTATTCCGCATTTGGCCTGCTGACGGCGCCGCCCAGCGCAGACTTTGTGCGCAGCGATCGCTGTCGTTTGCTGCCCGGCCTTGATGCTGCGCGTGTCAGCGCGCTGTTCGCTGAGGGTTTCGATGAAGCCTTTACCACGCTGGCGGCTGCCGGTGCGGAGCCGGAGAGCGTGATAAAACAGAAATTAGCCGGCGTCCGCTATATCGGCCAGGGGTCTGAGCTGACGGTCACATTACCCGAGACGTTTCTGACTGAGGGTGACGTACAGGCGCTGGTCGACGCGTTTGAAGCGGCTCATCTGGCTCGCTTTGGGCGCACCCTTCCTGGCCAGGGCGTTGAGGTGGTGAACTGGCGCGGTCGCGTGCAGACGCCTCCGCCTAAGCTCAACACCACTGACCAGCTTCGCCACCCCGAACCTGACGCCTGTGAAAAAAGCCTTCAGGTCTATCTGGGCCGTGAGCAAGGGTTTAGCGCATGCCGCGTGATCCCGCGCAGTTTGCTGATCGCTGGCGAAGCGGTACAGGGGCCAGCGTTACTGCAGGAAAAAGAGTGTGCGATTTATGTCGGACCCGGCGCCTCCGCGCAGCTGGATGAACAAGGCAATATTTTGATGGAGCTGAACTGATGACTGTTGCAACCCCTGACAACCTGCGTTTCCTGGACGACCCTGTTAGCCTGCGTATCGTCTGGGATCGTCTGGTCAGCATTTCTGAAGAGGCGGCCGCCACGCTGGTCAATATGGCTTTCTCCAGCATTATTCGTGAAGTAGGCGACTATTCGTGTCTGCTGATGGACGCCAGCGGCAGCTCGCTTGCGCAGCCAAAAACCAGCGTCCCGGTATTTATCGGCACGCTGCCTGCAACGGTGCGTCATCTGCTGGCGAAGTTTCCAGCCGAGACGCTAAAACCAGGCGACAGCCTGATTACCAACGATCCGTGGCTGGGCACCGGGCATCTCAATGACGTCACGGTCGTGACGCCGGTCTTCCGTGACGGGACGCTGGTTGCCTTTACCGGCGCAGCGGCGCATATGTCTGATATTGGCGGCTCGCTAAACATGGGCTCCTCGCGCGATATGTTCGAAGAAGGTTTCCTTATCCCGCCGAGCAAGCTGATGATTGAAGGTCAGGTCAATCAGCAACTGCTGGATCTGTTCCTTGCCAACGTGCGCGCGCCCGATCAGGTTGAGGGCGATTTGCACGCCATGCTGGCTGCCAACCAGATTGGCGCTAACGGCCTGCTGGGTCTGATGAATGACCTGCAGCTTGCGTCCGTGACGCCGCTGGCGGAAAAAATCCACGCCCTGACTGAACATGCCATGCGCAAAGCCATCGACGCGGTGCCGGACGGACGCTACGAAGCGGCAGTCGATATCGGTGATTACGAAGGCGATATTCACCTGCATGTCGCGGTCATCGTTGAGGGCAGCAATATCACCATCGATTATGCAGGCTCGTCAGCCGAGTCGCTGTTTGGCAGCAACTGCCCGATGTCTTTTACCTATGCCTACAGCGTCTATCCGCTGAAATGTCTGCTTGAACCGCACCTGCCCAATAATGAAGGCTGCTTCAGATCCATTACCGTCACCGCGCCGGAAGGCTCTATCGCCAACGCCCGGCCGCCCTGTGCCGTGGAGATGCGCAACCGCGTGGGACATATGGCACACGCGGCGATTTTTACTGCGCTTTCCGACATCATGCCTGAAAGGGTGATGGGCCATTCCGGCAGCGCGCCCGTGACCTGTGACGTGTTTGCCGGACAGTTTGACGACGGACGTCGCTTTGTGGAGAGCCTCTGCGTCAACGGCGGCACCGGCGCGCGCCCTTCTGCAGACGGCATCGTCACCGGCTTTCCTGGCAATATGTCCTCCACGCCCGTTGAGCTGATTGAGGCTGCTACGCCCCTGCTCTTCTTGCAAAAAGCGATTGTGCCAGATTCGGGCGGTGCCGGTCGCTATCGAGGTGGCGTGGCGCAGAGAATGGTGATCCGTAACACCAGCAAATATCCCCTTTCCCACAGCATGTTTTATTCGCGACAGAAGCACGCGGCTGAAGGCGTACTGGGCGCGTCGGCAGGCGCGCCGAACTATGTGGCGATCAATGGCGAGTCGCTGGCCAAACCCGTGGGCCGTCACGACGTCATGCCTGGCGATGAGATCACGATTCAGATGCCGGGCGGCGGAGGAAAAATGCCCGTCGCGGAACGCGATAAACAGGCCATCCTGTGGGATTTCCAGGAGGGGTACATTACCGAAGCCGGTGCGTTGCGCGACTACGGCGTGAAGATAGCGGAACTGAAAAGGAGCTAGAGCATGGATCAGTTAACAGGAAAAGTAGTGATGGTCACGGGTGCCGGCAGCGGCATCGGTAAAGCAGCGGCGGCGGGATTTGTCGCACGCGGCGCGCGCGTCATCTTAGTCGGCCGCCGTCAGCTTGTGCTGGATGAAGTGGCTGAAACGCTGCGCAAAACGGGTGGCGAAGTATGGGCGCGTGCCGCCGACATCAGCAAAAAAGAGGAGATCGGCGCGCTCGTCACCTGGGCGAACAGCGAACTGGGCGGCGTTGATATCCTGGTGAACAACGCGGGCAGCGCCAGCAAAACGCTGAACGCACGCTGGATTGAAGAAGAGGAGTGGGAGCAGGTTCAGGACGTCAATATGAAAGCGGTCTTCCTGCTCACTCAGGCGCTGCTGCCAGCCATGCTGGCTCGCCAAAACGGCACGATTATCACCGTCTCTTCGCTGGCGGCGTTGCGACCGAACCTGTTAGGCGGCGCTGCCTATGGTGCCGCTAAAGCCGCGGCGCGTAATTTTATGACCTATCTGCATAACACCTTTCGCAATGACGGGATCCGCGCGACCTGCATTCTCCCCGGCGAGGTGAATACGCCGATTATGGATAATCGCGCCTGCCCGCCCGCACAGGCGATCCGCGATCGTATGGTGCAGCCCGAAGACGTCGCCGAGGCCATTTTGCTCTGCGCAGGCCTGCCGCCGCGCACGGTGATTGAAGAACTGATCGTGGCGCCGACTTTCCTGCGCGACGTTTCAGCGGATATCGAAGCAAGCCGCTGGAAAAATGCCCCTGCAGATTGTGCAGCCGAGCGTGAATCTCATCAAAAAGGTGAACTATGACTTCCAGACTTTTTACCTCATCCGAGGCGGTTCTGCGCGTTGAGCGTTCCTCTATGCGGGTACAGCAGCCTGCGTCATCTGACGATATGATCTCCCTGGCAATGGGCGAACCCGACTTCGATACGCCGCCGCGCATTATTCAGGCAGCGGTGGATGCGCTGCAGAATGGATTTACGCACTACGCGCCCCTGCTGGGTGACAAAGCCCTGTGTCAGGCGCTGGCGGATGAGGTTTCTGCACAAAGCGGTAATCCGGTTAAAGCGGGCGAAGTGCTGGTTACCCACGGTGGGACGGCAGGCCTGGCCGCGGCGATCCTGTCGATTGTCAATCCTGGCGATCGCGTGGTCATTCCCGATCCGACCTATTCGTTATATGCCGATCTGGTGAATATGGCTGGCGGCATTTGCGTGCCAATGCCCTGCCGCAGCGATTTACACTGGGATTTTGAGCGGCTTGATAAGGCGCTTGAAGGAGCGAAACTCTTTGTTTTCTGTAACCCTGGCAACCCGACCGGCATTGTGCACAGCCGTGATGAGATTGAAACGCTTGGCAGGCTGGTCAACCGTCACGATACGCTGGTGATTGCAGATGAGGCTTACAGCGATCTGGTGTTTACTGACCACCCCTTTACCTCGGTCTTACAGCTTCCTGCTTTTGCCGGACGAACGCTGTTCTGTCAGACTTTTTCCAAAAGTTATGCGATGACCGGCTGGCGCATAGGTTACCTGGCTGGCCCCGTGGAGATGATCGCGGCCGCCGCTCGCGTGCACAATACCGTCAATGGTTCGGTCAACAGCGCGGTGCAGCGCGCGGCGCTGGTGGCTCTTACCGAGTGCAAGGATGACGTTAAACGTATGTATGATGTCTACCGGCAGCGCCGTCTGTTGATGATGCAGGGGCTGGAAACCATCCCTGAGCTGACGCTGAATAAACCAGAAGGTGCTTTTTACTGTTTCCCGTCTTATTCTCTGCCCATTCCGGCTATAGATATGGTGGCCCTGTTACGTGAACAGGGGATCGCCGTGCGGCCTGGCAGTGAGTTTGGCGTAGCCGGAGAGGGCCACTTACGGCTTTCCTATGCGGCCAGCAGTGAGGCCATCAGCGAAGGGATACGCCGCCTGAAGCGTGGACTTGCCAGTTTAAAATAACGACAGGTGCCAGAGGACACTGAATCCACCATGACGGAAAAACCGATGCGCAGTGATACCGAAAGAAACCGCAAGAATCTTATTCAGGCTGCGGCCAGATTATTCGAGCGTTCAGAAAATCCGATAAGCATGACGGAAATTGCCGCCGAAGCTGGTGTTTCCGTGGCGACTGCCTATCGTCAGTTTACGTCGGTAGAAGAGGTGCTGAATACCTATCGTCAGGATGTGGGGCAGCTGTTACTGGATTACAGCCAGAAGCAGAGCTGTAGCGGGCTGCTGAAGCTGGAGAAGGTCAGCCGCTACTGGATAAAGCTGGTTCGGGAGCGCGGCGCCGCCATGGTGCCGATGCGTAACCGCCGCGGCTATCTGGAGCGTTTATGGGAAGGTGCAGAGTATCTTCTGGTTCAGGCCGATGCCCTGCGCCCCGCCTTGCGAGAAGCAATGGAAGAAATGGACCTTCCGGATATTGGCGATAAGGCGGTGTTTCTCTGGAATATCCTGTTCGACCCGCGTGAGATATTTGATCTGTTAAATACGGTCGGCCTGACTGAAAAACAGGTCGGTACCCAGCTTCTGTCCGTGCTTGTCGGTGGGTTGCGCGGGTTCGCCACGGCGAATGAATTTTCCCTTGAGTCGTACAAAGTAAAATAATCCCGGCCGCCTGAAGGTGGCCTCTTTTCTCCCTCTTTTTATTATCACGTCTACCGTGAGGTTTTTTTGCGCGCTGCGTAACGCAGCTCGCGTCCTCTGGCTAATTTAAAGGTGAAATAATGAGCGCACTTTCCTATGTTTCAGCAGATAACAACTCTCCATGGAAAACCTATCTGTCGCAGGTTGAGCGTGTACTGCCTTATCTCGGCGAGCTGTCGCGCTGGGCTGATACATTACGCCATCCTAAGCGCGCGCTGATCGTGGATATTCCGCTGGAAATGGATGACGGCAGCGTTCGCCACTTTGAAGGCTATCGCGTGCAGCACAACCTGTCCCGGGGGCCAGGAAAAGGAGGCGTGCGCTATCATCCTGACGTCACGCTGGAAGAAGTCATGGCGTTGTCTGCATGGATGACAGTGAAATGCGCTGCGCTCAATCTCCCTTTTGGCGGCGCGAAAGGTGGCATCCGGGTTGATCCGCGAGAACTTTCCGTGAAAGAGCTGGAAAGGCTGACCCGTCGCTACACCAGCGAGATCGGTACAATTATCGGACCTCAGCAGGACATTCCGGCTCCGGATGTGGGCACCAATCCACAGGTTATGGCGTGGATAATGGATACCTGGTCTATGAATACGGGCGCGACCAGCACGGGCGTCGTGACCGGCAAACCTGTTCATCTGGGCGGTTCGCTGGGGCGCGTTAAAGCAACCGGCCGGGGTGTGTTTGTGACAGGTCGGGCAATGGCCTTGCGAATGGGCCTGCCGCTGGAGAACTGTCGTATAGCCATACAGGGCTTTGGCAATGTCGGTAGCGTGGCAGCAGAGTTATTTGCTGAAGCAGGTTCTCTTATCACTACGGTGCAGGATCACAGCGCCACGCTTTATCATCCTGACGGCATTGATATTCCCGCGCTGACAGAGTGGCAGAGACAAAATGGCTCGATTTCAGGTTTTAAAGGGGCGACGGCAGTCAGCTATGACGCGTTCTGGGGCTATGACTACGATATTCTCATTCCCGCCGCGCTTGAAGGACAGATCACCGCCGAACGCGCCAAAAAGTTGCGCTGCAGGCTGGTGCTCGAAGGCGCCAACGGGCCGACACTTCCGGTTGCTGACGATATTCTTCGTGAGCGTAATATTACGGTGGTGCCTGATGTGATTTGCAACGCTGGCGGCGTGACGGTGAGCTACTTTGAATGGGTACAGGATTTTTCGAGTTTCTTCTGGAGCGAAGATGAGATCAATGTCCGGCTGGATCACATCATGGAGCAGGCGCTGCTGGCCGTCTGGCAAAAATCGCAGACATTAAAGGTGACGCTGCGAACCGCTGCCTACGCTGTCGCCTGCGAGCGTATTCTGATCGCCCGGAAAGAGCGTGGCATCTATCCATAAACTCATCTTTCCCACTGATATCATTCTGGCTGTTGCTCCAGTGAGCAGCAGCCCACCCTACGCGCCTCTAAAGCCCTCAGGTATCGCATATTCCATGTCGGCCACCAGACATCATTTGGCGCGTTTTACTGTCTGGCTTCACCCCTTCTCTATGAGCCGCATCAGCTTTAGCTCCTATTCTGGCTACATGTCCTAAAAAAATGCGACAGTCCGCTTCGTGCCGAAGCGGACGTTATGCATTTTAGGAAGGGCCTGATACCTGAGGTCTGGAAGCAGCTCTGATTTTCATCAGAGCTGCAGCTGCGTTTTTAAGACGGAGTCAGACTGTTAAGCCGGACGCTCAGTACGTCAGTCACTGACTCTTTCCCTTTTATCTGCCGCGTACCGGTTGCGGATGGCCTGCCAGATAAGTGCTGCGGCAGCCACTGCAAGCCAGGGAAGCAGCATTTCATTCAGTTTTTCCCAGCCAAGCTGCTCAAGCAGGGCGCCTGCGCTCAGCGAACAGGCCAGTCCCACGGCAAAAATGGTCATGTCATTCACTGCCTGGGCCACGCCTTTTTCTGATGGGCGGAAAGTGGTCGTGACCAGGGCTGTGCCGCCGATATAGAGAAAGTTCCATCCCAGCCCCACGAAAATTAGCGCGCCGGCAAAAGAAGAGAAGCCGGTGCCGGTCAGGGCCAGCGCAATGTGGCAACCATACAGCAGAATCCCGGTCAGCATTATCCGGATGCTGCCGAAGCGGCTGATAAGTTTGCCGGTAAAGAATGAGGGCAGAAACATCCCCAGAACGTGCAGCTGGATAACGGTAGAGGTTTCGGACAGGGAATGAGCATGATGAGACATGGCAAGGGGCGTAGCGGTCATGGCAAGTATCATAATACCGTAACCAGTAGCGGCGCCGAACAGGGCCGTCAGGTAGGCGGGCTGGGTAATAACCCTTTTCCAGGAACGGGCCGGTATCTGGTCTACAGCCGCTTCCACGCTGGCCGGCACTGAAAGACGGGACAGAATGAATACCGCTGCCGCCGAAATGGCAGCCAGAATAATGAACGAACCCAGATAGCGGGGCGTCAGAACATCACTGCCCAGCCGGGCCAGCAGCGGACCGGCCAGCGCGGCAACAATTCCGCCTGCCATAACCAGGGATATTGCTCTGGGGCGGAACGCATTGCTGGCCACCTCGCTCGCCGCGAAGCGATAAAACTGCGCAAAGGACTGATACACTCCGACCATGAAGGTGCCGATACAGAGCAGAATAAAAGAGGATGTTATTATACCGGTGCCGGCAATGACTCCGCCGGCTATGCCGGCCGCCGCCCCGGAACAAAAGCCTGTTTTACGCCCCACTCTGGACATCCATATAGAGGCCGGAAATGTGGCCGATGCCGTTCCGAGGAACATGGCAGCAATCGGAGCGGTAGCCAGCCCCGGTGACGGGGCAAGAAGCCCGCCGGCAAGGCCGCCAATGGTCATGACAAGAACAGAGACGGTCTGAAAAATTGCCTGCGCGCTCGCCAGAATGAGCACCTGCCGGTACATGTTTTTATTCGACATCGGGTTTCCTGTATAACAGTAAGTTAATCTGGCCGGCAGGATGTTTCCATTTCCGTGGTTGTGTCGCTGCCGGAAAGCAGTATCATTAAAACATTCAATTGAATGATTGAATGTTCCCGTTAACCGGTCGAAGAGTCAATGAATCAGCCTGAAAAATTTTTGTATACGCATCTGGGAGAGCTGGCAAAACTGCTGGGGCACGGTTCAAGGATTGAAATTCTGGAGCACCTCTCTACGGGTGAACTGTCGGTTGAGATGCTGGCTGCCCTGACAGGAATGTCTGCCGCCAGCACCTCCCAGCATCTGCAAAACCTGCGCAGGGGCAACTTTGTAATGTCCCGACGGGAAGGCAAGCACATCATTTACCGGCTGGGTGACGGGCCTGTCAGGAGTGTTCTTGCCAGCCTGCGCTGCTTTGCCGAGTTTAACAATGAGGTCATCCGCAGCATCACAGCAGACTACCGGGGTAATAGTCAGTGCCTGGAAGCCGTCACCCGGGAAGAACTGTTGAGCCGCCTTGAGACCGGCAGCGTGACCCTGCTTGACGTGCGTCCGGAAGAGGAATATGTCGGTGGCCACCTGCCGGGCGCCCTCAATATTCCTCTCAGGGAGCTGGAATCCCGGCTGGCAGAACTGCCGAAAGACACTGAAATTGTTGCTTACTGCCGGGGGCCGCACTGTATCCTGTCCGTTGAAGCGGTGGAATATCTGCGCCGGCAGGGCTACCGCATTCGCCGGTTCAATGAGGGCTATCCGGAATGGGTCGCGGCGGGCCTGCAGACCGGGCAGGACAGACAGTGCTGATTCCCGGTCTCATATATCGGCCGCTTTCAGCTGACCTGCAAAGATAAGGCCCGCAGTTATGTGGGCTCTTGATAAATAAACCAGGTAATTAATCCTTTAAACTGACCCATCCTTAAGAATAAAAGCGTCAGCTTTTAGCTCACTGCGGACCTTCAGCTCAGTTACCTGGTCCGCTTTGTGCCAGAAGCGGACATCTGCGTTCTGGGCCACCACAAACGGGTGAGCGAGAGTAATTTTGTATTAAATGAACGTACCTATCATCTGTCAGGTTTGAGAGGCGCCTCCGTCAGCGAACAGCTCTATACCATTCACATAACTTGAGGCATCACTTGCCAGGAATGAAACAACAGAAGCTATTTCTTCCGGCTCTCCTATACGCCCCAGCGGACTTTTAGCGGTGAGGAAGGCGATCCCCTCTTCGGCATTATCGCCAAATGCGGCTCTGAGCGACGCTGTATTCACAGGACCCGGGCTGACAATGTTTATGCGTATACCCGAGCCGTGCAGCTCTGCAATCCAGCTTCTCATCATGTTTCTGACTGCGGCTTTGGTCGCACCATAAATACTCATGCTTGGTCCCGGGTCTGATGATGCCGTCGAACCAATGATAATCACGCTTGAACCCTTTCCAAGCAGGGGCAAAGCCTGCTGAACAGTCAGCACAACGCCTTTAACATTTGTGGCAAACTGGTCGTGGATCTGTTTTTCAGTGATTTCACCAAGCGGCGCATGGACCCCTCCGCCGGCATTAGCGACAAGAATATCAATGTGGCCGGATTCCGCTTTAACCTGTTCATAAAGCGCATCAAGACTAACCTTGCTGCTGACGTCAGCAACAATACCTTTTACATTTTTCCCCAGAGCCTTTACCGCCTCCTGAAGGGTTTCTGCATTCCGGCCAGTGATAATGACATCTGCGCCTTCATCGCTCATACTTTTCGCTATAGCCAGACCAATGCCGCTTCCGCCACCAGTGATAACGGCGATCTTTCTCTTAAATGACTGATTCATAATTGCACCATGTGGGTTATTGTAGTGGTCACTATATGCAACCCTAAACAGACTGTCACTAACTTCTTATAGCGATCACTACAAAAAAGTTTTAAGATGGTAGTCAGAAACACTTCTGATGCAACGGAAAAAACCCATGAGTGATACCGGAAAAACAATAAAAGCACCCAGGCGAGTATTTGACAGAGAATCCGGCGTGCAGACGGCTAAAGCGCTGTTTCATCAGCGTGGTTATGATGCTGTAGGTATCACGGAACTGACAAAGACGCTGAATATAAATCCTCCCAGCCTTTACGCCGCTTACGGTAGTAAAGCAGGGCTGTTTGAACGCTGCCTGGGTCTCTATGTTGCAGAAGGAAACCTGCCGGCTGACAAAATTCTGACTCCGGGCAGGCCGCTGGATGAGGCGGTTGCAGATCTTTTTATGACGGCTGCACGTTTATACGCCCGATCCCCAGTCCAGCGAGGCTGTCTTGTGGCTGAAGGTATGCGTGCCGATGATCCGCAGGCCCGGGAGCTGGCAAGCCGCTATGGTGAGGCAGGAATTCAGTTCATCAGAAGTTATATCCGGCAGTATGAACCTGCACGGGACCGCGAGCTTTCTGACTATGTCGTGACAACGCTGCGGGGCTTTTCTGCAGCCGCAGTAACGGGACTGTCAAAAGCCAGGTTAACTGCCGTGGCTCAGCTGGCCGGACAGTCATTCAGTGCTCTCCTGACGCCAAAAAATGTTTAAGCAGGAGGTAAAAGTTATGTCTGTTATCGACCATATTGAAATTGCTGTAAAAAATGCTCTGGTATCGCTCAAATTCTATGAAGCAGCCCTCGCTCCGCTGGGGTTCAGCCTGATTATTTCTGTGCCTCCGGAGCGGACTTTAACAGGTGGTGCACGGTACGGGTTGGGCCCGGAGGGATACCCGAGGCTCTGGCTTCATGATAAAGACCTAACCGGCGCTTCAACACATCTGGCTTTTTCTGCCAGTGAACGGGCCATAGTCGACGAATTCTGGCGTGCCGCTCTGCAGGCAGGCGGTAGAGACAATGGCGCGCCGGGAATTCGCGACCATTATCATTCCGACTACTACGCGGCTTATATATTAGATCCTGACGGTAATAACATCGAAGTCGTCTGTCAGAAAGGATGAGTAAAAGTGCCAGCTATCATTTTGCGAAATTGAATCACGTCTGAGTTACCGCCTGTTGGGTTGCCTGGCGGCTACCCACGGAGTGAAATATCGTGAGGTGAGTGATTGCTTCGCTGTGGCAGTAAAATTGACTGCCCTATCAAACATGATGCTCCTGAGCGCTTTCTGCATCATCAGCGTCGTTTCGGAGACTTGCAGCGTCTTTCAAAGGAGAGCGGCCAAAGAAACGGGCGTACTCACGATTAAACTGGGGCACGCTGCGATAACCCACCTCCATGGCAACAGACGTGACGCTTTGCTGACGCGCCAGTAATTTGGTTCTGGCATGAAGAAGACGGACGCGCTTCTGATACTGGACCGGACTCATGTTTGTCACGGACTTAAAATGACGATGAAAGGCCGATACGCTCATGGCTTCCTGTCCGGCCAGTGATTCAACCACAAATTCATTAGCAAAATTATGTCTTATCCAGCGAATCGCATTACCTATCCGAGCCAGCATGGTTCCCGGTGACGCAACATCCCTCAGCATCCAGCCATGTGGGCCTTTCAGAACATGATAAAGGATTTCACGTTCATACACCGGTGCGAGAGCAGGGATATCTTCAGGGCTTTTCATCAGGCGAAGCATTCTTACCCAGGCATCCAGCAGTTCGGGCGTGACGGCAGCAACGGAAAAAGCACCCGACTGTGGATCAGCCTTCACGGGAGGTAAATCAGCCAGCAGCGTCGCAATCCGCTCCGGTGTCAGGGTCAGACTGACCGCGAGATAAGGAGCACCGGTGGCCTCAGGGTGGACTTCGCCTACGGCTGGCAGATCTACTGACATGACAAAGTAAGAAGCAGGATTGTAGTTGAATACCCGGTCACCTACCGTCATGGATTTACTTCCCCGCAGTATGAGATTAACCATCGGCTCATAGACCGCAGCCAGTGCATGCGTGGGAACGTCACCCTGCACCATTGCCACACGGGGGATACCGGTTTCGGTTCGCCAGTTTCGGGCATGAGCGGCCAGAAGACGCAGCTCGTCAAGCAGGGGTTCCAGTGTCAAAGTCAGCCTCCTCAGTATGATGATTAAAGCGAGCATAAAGCAGAAAAAGGCAAGAATCGAGCAGGAACGCAGAGGCTGAGCTGTCCGTGAAGTTTTATCCTTTTTCCTATCGCAGACAGGAAGGATGAAACCATGAAAATTATACTGATTACCGGCGGCAGTGGCGGGATCGGCGCCAGCGTGGCGCAGCAGTGCGCAGCTAAAGGGATGGGAGTGATTGTGACTTATAACAGCCATCCTGAATCTGCCCTGAGGGTTGTGAAGGAGATTAAAGCGTCAGGCGGCCGCGCCGTTGCGCTGCATCTGGATGTGGCTCTCACCGAAACCTTCGGCACTTTCCGCGATGCCTTACTGGACATAGTCAGTGTCACCTGGGAACGTGAGCAGATTGACGTGCTGGTCAACAATGCCGGCTTTGGACTCTTCAATCCGATTGAAACGGTGACAGAGAGTGAGTTCGACAATCTTTTTGCCGTACACCTGAAGGGCCCTTTTTTCCTGACCCAAAAGCTGCTGCCTCTGATTTGTGATGGAGGACACATCATCAACGTTACCAGCGCCACTACGCGCGTGGCTACGGCAGGTGTTGCGCCATACGCTGCCTTTAAAGGCGGCCTTGAAGTACTTACCCGCTATATGGCCAAAGAGTTCGGGCCACGGCGCATCAGGGCAAACGCAGTCTCTCCGGGTGCAATCCGGACGTCGCTTGGCGGAGGACTGAATGATGAATTTGAGGCTCTGCTCGCCTCACAGACCGCGCTGGAACGTGTGGGGGAGCCGGATGACATCGGCCGGGTTATCGCAGGCCTGGTCTCTGATGACAGCGTCTGGATTAACGCACAATCCATCGAGGTGGCCGGCGGCTACCAAATCTGAATCCTTCCGGAGGTTTTATGCTCGACCATCTGTTTTTAACGGTCAGCGATACAGACCGTTCTGTCCGTTTCTATACGGAAGCGCTTGCCCCTCTCGGCATCACGGTTCGTCATGATTATGACGGAAAAGAGGGGCCGCCTGGCCACCCGGATTTGAAAGGGTTTGGTGCTCGGGGCCGGATCTTTTTCTGGCTACGCGAAGGAGCTGTTGCACCGGCTGCTGTACATGTCGGGTTTGTCGCGCGAAATCAGACAATGGTGAATGAAGCCTATGCTTCAGCCATGCGTGCCGGCGCGTCTGACAATGGCGCACCCGGTGCCCGGCTTCATTACGATCCCCGCTACTACGCCGCCGGCGTTTTCGACCCCGATGGCTACAGCCTGGAATTTGTTTATAAACAATGGCAGCACCCCGAACCATGAAAACATTACTGATTTATGGCGCCACCGGTTATACGGGACGCATGATCGCTGCGCAGGCTAAAAGTGCCGGCCTGAATACTATTATTGCCGGCAGAAACAGGCAGCGGCTGGCCGCACTTGCCGGTGAACTTGACGTCAGTATGCGAGTATTTGGCCTGGAGGACGCTGCTGAATCTGCGCTGCAGCTGGCAGGCGTCGGCGTTGTGCTGAACTGTGCCGGGCCGTTTGCCGCTACGGCAGAACCGCTGATGAAAGCCTGTATAGACCAGGGTATTCATTACCTCGATATCACAGCGGAAATTAACGTTTACCGGATGGCAGAGTCACTGGGAGAAAGAGCGGCGCGGGCCGGGAGTATGCTACTGCCGGGCGTGGGCTGGGACGTGGTGCCAACCGACTGCCTGGCCGTTCGCCTTGCGCGGCATGTACCGGAACCACGACGGTTGCGTATAGCATTACAGGTGGCCGGAACGATGTCCCGGGGCTCTGCCGTCAGCGCAGGCGAAATCATCGCAGCCGGCCTGCTGGAACGTGTTAACGGTATTCTGATAACGAAAGAGGATGCGCAGCCCGGCTGGTTTGATTTTGGTGAAGGCCCTGTGGCCTGTGCGCCGCTTTCCTTTGGCGATCTGGTGACGGCATGGCATTCAACCGGTATTCCGGATATTGAGATGTTTGTGCATGTCACAGGGGATGCCTTTCCGCAGGGTGATTTATCCCTGCTTCCTGAAGGGCCCGGGCAGGATGAACGCGATGCAAATCACGCACGCGCTGTTGCTGAGGTCACCGGAGCTGACGGGAGGGTCCACCGGGCTGTAATCGGGACAGTTAACGGATATTCCTATACGCCGCTTGCGGCCACAGAGGCTGCAAAGCGTGTCCTGAACGGTGACAGTTTCCCCGGTTTTCAGACGCCTGCGATCGTTTTTGGTAGTGAGTTTGCACTGAGTATTCCGGGTACGTGGCTCCAGCTTCCCTGACTCTGTTAATAAGCTGCACCGTTCAACCATGAGCTGGGCGGTGCTTCGCATTATGTCACCGCTTTGATTTTGATACACGGCCTGGGGGGAATATGTCTGCACGCAAAGGTATCACGCTGTCATTACTGTCCTCAGTACTGTTTTCTGTACTCTGTTATCACAGTGTTTTTTTGTATCCGCTGAACGGATGGCAGATAGCCGGATGGCGTGCAGTAACCACCGCATTGTTGCTGATACTGGCGCTGGCTTTTCGAAAGAAAATGAAGTCTTTCTGGCGCTATTTTTGTCAGTGGTTAAAAGTGCCTGGCTGCTCGCTGCAATGTGTATCTGCGCTGCGCTTCTTGCCCTGCAGATAATCATTTTCTGCTGGGCTCCCGTCAACGGGCAAAGCCGGTCACTGGCACTCGTCTGCTTTCTGCTTTCTCTGGTCATGGTAATAACCGGCAGAGCCCTGTACGGCGAAATGATGTCGGGATTGCAGAAAATTGCTGTATTGCTTGCGGCATGCGGCGTTACGGCTGAAGTGTTCATGGTCCGTTCACTTCCTCTGGTGGCCCTCGTGGTTATGCTGGGGTATCCGCCCTATTTCATAATCAAACGTCAGCTTAAAAGCGACGCTTTTTTCAGCGTGATAGCAGAGAATTTATTTCTCATGATACCGGCAGTTGTTCTTCTGATTTATCAGGGAAGCGGAAATGAATGGTTACCCACCGGTGGGTGGCGCACGGTCACAGGGCTGGGCTTACTGAGCTGTTCTGCCTTACTCTGCTTCTGCTTGCCAGCCGCAGTCTCTCTTTTACGCTGTTTGGCATGCTGTCATATGTCGAACCCCTGTTGTTATTTCTGGTATCACTTTTTCTGCCGGGAGAAAAACTGTCTCTGTCATCACTGTTAACGTATGTCCCGATATGGCTTGCCGTTCTGGCACTGATGGCTGACGGGTATAAAAAAGTGAAGTCTACTACGCTCTCTCAGTCCGCGAACTGTCGATAGGCTTGCCCACATGAAACTGAAGTGCACCCTTCAACCGGGGAACCACGTTGCGCGATGTAAACCGCCACTGGCCGTCGTGTTTCTCAAAACTGTCGTAATACTTGCCTGTGCATACGGGCTGCAAAGGAAACCCCTCCAGTTCCTGATGCACGGTGAAATAGCTGACGCAGGTAGCTGAATTACCGGAAGGTGAAACATCTATCAGCACATTAGAAACGTTATGCCACGTCCGGGGAGTTCCGTCCTTATGACGCTGAACGCCACGGTTAAGAAACTGCTCAACCTCTTCACTACCATGAGCCGTATCACTAAGAACAATAAATTCAGCATGTTTAAACAACTCGGCATTCTCAGCAAATTTCCCGTCATCCAGGTTGTGGGCATAGGTAGCGAGTAACCGCTGAATTTCTAGCTCATCGAAATAATGTTGTTCATTTTCTGCGCGAACGGAATTAATCATAATTTGAACTCTTCAGGTCAGGGTTGAAATGGATCCGCCACGCACAAACCAGGCGAACCACGTTAAATACTGCCGTTGAAAATCAGCGCAACAGGTCCATTGCCGACAGGAAGCATCTGTGCCGGACCAAATCGTGGCAGCAGGACCGGTTCCCGCCGCAGGGAGGACTGCCATGTTGCCCAAAAATATTCCTTCTCCAGTAACAACAGTCAGATCTGAGATGCGCCGCCATCGGCAAAAATCTCCGCGCCGTTGATATAACTGGCATCATCACTGGCGAGGAAGACAACAGCTTTTGCTATTTCTTCTGTCTGGCCGATGCGGCCAATCGGGCTGCGATCACGCAAAGACTGCAGTATGGCGTCAACGGGGTCGGGAAGGAAATCGTGTAAGGATTGAGTATCCACCGGTCCGGGGCTGAGGATATTGATGCGAACGCCAGCTCCTTTTATGTCCAGAATCCAGCTGCGTACCATTGCACGTAAAGCAGCCTTGGTGCCTCCATAAACACTGAGACCCTGACCGGGATTAATGGAGGCCGTTGAACCTGTAATTACAATGCTGCTGCCTGGTTTCATCAGTGGTAATGCTTTCTGAACGGTAAACGTGATACCCCTGACGTTCGTTGTGAACTGACGATCGAACTTTTCCGGAGTTATCTGCCCGAGGGGTTCAAATTCGCCCATTCCGGCATTTGCTATCAGGATGTCGATGCGACCAACCCGGGACAATATTTGCTGATAAAAATCATCCAGTTCGGAGAGATTGGATACATCCACCTGAAACTGACTCGCATCCGGTCCAAGAGTACTGAGTGCAGATTCAAGTTTATTCTTGTCCCGCCCGGTAATGATCACAGTTGCACCGAGTGCTGCTAATTCCTGTGCGATCCCAAGACCAATGCCAGATGATGCGCCGGTCACAACCGCGATTTTGTTCTGAAAAGAGTGAGTCACTGTGTATTCTCCTGATTGCTGTGAGTTATATTTATAGTGATCACTACACGTAAAAGCAAAATACCACAAGTTAAAACTTAAACTAAATTAAAAAAATCTTTTATATCAAATGTATGCTTGCATAGCCTCATGCCGATTATTTTAGTGATTACTACATGAATGGATTCAGAGGGCCAATTGAAACAAGAAAACAGGTTGCGATGGACTGCATTTGATCGCGAAGCATTAGTCGCAATTGCACAGGCACACTTTCATGAACATGGCTATGACGCTGTCAGAATTGCTGACCTGAAGCGGGCGCTGAATATCAAGCCGACGGATATCAAGGTACACACCATACTATTCATCGATAATCATGAGGGCCCATACAAGACAACGGTTAAACGTGACGTAAAACAGTCCAAATCCGGTAAATTTCCGACATTTCAGATCCGGATCGCACCTGAGCTGAAAGCGCAGTTTAAAGTTGCAGAGAAAGAGGCGGGGATGAGGCTTGGGAACTGATTGAAAACGTTTGGATGGAGGGAGTTGGTGCGGCTGGGGGTTAAAGAAGTTAAGAAGAAGAATGTATTAGCCGATGGTTGATATGATGTGATTGTTGAACAGCGCAAAAGTTTATTTGATAGTCCGCTGTGTGCCAGGAGCGGAAGTCAGGGCCGACAAATACAATCATCACAATGCCTTTGCGAAACAGGCAGCCTCTTCTCTACCTATATATGGGCCATAATTCTCAATACGGATATATCCATTTTTCTCGTAAAAATTGACGGCCCGACGGTTGATATGCCGGGTTTCCAGTTTCAACTCGCGATATCCCATTTGTTTTGCGGAGGTTTCCAGAAAAGTAAGTAAAGCACTACCCACGCCTGGCAAGCTTTGGTCTGAAAACATTCTTTTAATCTCGGCTGTATTTTGAGTTAATGGCCGGATTGCGCCGCATCCTATCGCATCCCCATGTGCATTCTTTGCCAATACCCATAATGCTTTGTCATCATTCATTGCTTCAACGGTGAAGTTGGTTTTGCCATTATCGCCAGTAATAGCGGTAAGCTCAGCGGACAGCATTTCGATTAAGCGATGGGATTCTGAAGAAAATGGATCTGATTTCTCTACGGTTATCATGGTTATATCCTATAAAGGGAGTTTAACCAGCATAAAGTACCCTGCCTGAAAAATCATCATCCCAAAACGGGTAATGGGACAACGCTGCTCCCTGGCTTTATCGAGGATGCAATGTCCGCTTCTCGCTCATAACAGACATGCCGGTCCACTGGCTGCTGCCTGCCAAAAGCGGAGCTCTATAAGAGCTGTAGAAGGTCAACTACCACGATGCT
>Ga0308171_1001823_pt1 | contig 25853 bp, 26 predicted proteins | sample PhyGR1_FD_202135 | JGI IMG/M metagenome (GOLD analysis project Ga0308171, IMG submission 202135) | Phyllosphere microbial communities from UC Gill Tract Community Farm, Albany, California, United States - DLSLSG.R1 | ecosystem: Host-associated > Plants > Phyllosphere > Unclassified | place: USA...
GTAGATCTCATTATCATTATCAAGTGTTCCGTTTTGATTCCAGTCGATAAAAGCGGTGAAGGTGCTTACTTTCCAAGAACCTGCCGCATTACCTTTCACAGTCATTTTATATTCTTTTCCTTTTTCAACATTTCCTACTTTGGTAAGGAAGTTCTCATATGAGCTGCTAGAATTAGGGTCAGAAACATTGGAAATATCCGAAAACGAAACAGATGTTATCGGCTCCGAATTGGTTGCGGAAACACTGCAGTAAGATGAAGTACTAGGACTGGTTGGCAACACTCTTATTTTTGTACTGCCTTTGAGACCTTCTCCAGACCAATCGTTGTAACTCAAAGTCCAGTTTCCTTCAACTGGTGTAATCGGCACTTCACCAGCAGGACCATAGACAGCAGAACTTTGATTAAAATCTACATCCAGTTCTCCATTCTCATCCGCATACATTTCCTCTAGTTTATTAAGTTCCCAACCGCCCGAAGCAGGATCTCCTACATTGATCTTCACTTGCCCATAAGGAACCAGGTTTTTGATCTTCACTGTAGTTCCAGAGCCAAAATCTGACATTTTAAATTCTGCAGGAGTCGCTGCTCCAGTAATTACATTTTTAGGATCTTTGATCACGGTATAATTTCCCGATGCAGTCCCACCAGAAGCATCAGCCACATTTAAAGTATAATATCCTAATGGAGAAACATTGGTCCAGCCGTTGAACTGGAAAGTTATATTTCCTGCTGCGTCTGTAGTTGAAGACAGTGACCTCAAAGCACCTTGAGGATCTACTGATGTAAACTTAATAGCTGAGTTAGCGGCAAAACCACTTCCAGTGACTTTGATCCCATAAGCCCAATACCAATATTCCAAGATACTGTTTTCGGCAGCAGGATTATTTGGTACGGTTGTATCTATGGCAATAGTCTGTGCGGATAACATGCCTGATAGAAGTAGGGATGCAAAAAAAGCGTTTTTCAATTTCATATTCTTGATTTTAAATTATAATCAAATGTAACTATGAAATTTTTGAAAAGAAAACTTTTACTGTTTGGAATCAATGAATTTACACGAATATAGACACCGTTTTCAAAGCATCAATACATTGAAATTCAATACTTTAAAATCATTCAAGAAAAAATTCTAAAATTTTACTGATTTTAGTACATTAATCTTTTTTCTGATGTAAAATAAACTACCGATGGTAAATAAAATTATTAATACAACGATCAAATAGAACATTTTTTGATTATTATCAAATTCTGAATTTTGAGTTTCTATGTTTTTTCTGAGTAGTTCAGAGAAAGATTTTTCCTCTACATTATCATTTGTTAGTAGATTTTTTTCCAACTTTTGGTTATAATAAAAATATTGAGGCGCGTTATTTTGATTGAGGTAATTTTGGCTGAGCGCATCATAAACTTCCGTCAATAGTCCAACATTTCCTGTATTTCCGATTCTCTTTTCTGTGTCCAGCAAAATCTGATTGGCTTTCACAAAATCCTTCTTGTTATCATAAGTGATTGCCAGACCAACTTTTGCATAATCAGAAACCTCAGCCATTTTGTAACGGTCAGATTCTTTGATGACTTCCATGAAAAGTTTCTCCGCTTCATCAGCTTCGCTAATATCTATCAAAGAATAACCTTTCTGTATCTTGGTGATATTTTTGTTGAGGAGACTACTTCTGTCATTACTTTTATTATACTCAAAGATTGCTTTATCAAAATAAGTGATTGCAAATGTAGGATCCAAATTGTCTTTATAGATCAAGGCTTTCACAAAATAATTATTTGCACTCATCTGATCCAGAGAGCCATCTTTCAGAAAATCGATGATCGTTTCAGCTCTGTTCAGATAATTAATCGCTTTCTTATTGAGTTTCATAATATAATATTGATTCCCAATGAATCCCAATGTGTTGACCATCATCAGAGAATCCTGCGATTTCTGCGAAATATCCAAGGCTTCAAAACCAGATTTCAATGCTGCCGATGAAAGATGTTTTACAGAATAAGCACTTCCCTGCGCAAGTAACAATTTGCTTCGCAGTTTATCATCATCGATCTTGGATTCCAGTTTTTTGACCATTATCAAGGCAGAATCCGGATCTACAAAAGCCATTCTATCAACTTCTGTGATCTGCTTTTCCAAGTTGGCTTCGGATTGTGAGAAACCAAAAATTGAGAAAATCAAAAACAAGAGGTACAAAACTTTCTTCATATCATTTGTTTTTAAGTTCATCTATAAACTGCGACGGGCTCTTCCCGGTCACATTTTTGAAGATCGTAGTAAAGGTCGTCCGCGATGCAAAGCCGGCCTCTTCTGCCAGATAACTGGTTTTATATTGCAGATATTCAGGGTTTTGGATTAATTTTTCAACAATGTAATTAACTCTCAATTCATTCAGATAATTATTAAAATTCTTGCCTTTGTGCTTATTGATGACCTCTGACAAGTATTTGGAATTCGTGTTCATCCGCTTTGCCAAAACGGATAAGGACAGAGAGGGATCTCTCACATCTTTGCTTTTTTCAAAAGTTTCCAGATTGGAAAGTATCAGATTCTCTGTCTTTTCTGGAATGGTGAAAACATGACTTGCCTGAAAATCTTTCAGCTGGTCGCTCAGTTTCTGCTCATACTCTTTAGAAATATTCTCTTTTTCATATTCCATCGTGGCAAAATTGGTCCTGTTTTTAATAATGAAATAATAGATAAGACTCGCAATGAGGGACAAAGCAGCAATTGCGGCCAACAAAAACAAGATTTTACCTTGAAACTCATTTTGATTGTGGATCTTCGAGTTTTCCTTTTGATCGATGAGGTTGATGATATTCACTCTCGCTTCCTGTTTGTCGGCAAGTGTCGATTTTAATATTTTGATGTATTCTTTCCTTGAAGTAAAACAATCATTCGAATTAATCCCACAAGCGGTTTTCGACCATTCTCGGTATAGATCTCTAAAGAAAGCACCGTCATTGTATTGGGGAAATCGATTCTTTAATTTGATAATATCAGCCTCACTGAAGTTCGCATTTCTGATTTCAGATCGGTCAACTGTGATAGAAACTGAAAATAACTTTCGGAACTTTGAAAATCACTGCCTTTATTGCTTTCTATATTTAGTTTAATAATTTGTAAACGAGAACCATAAGCTGCATCCAGATCTGTCTTATTATTAATGCTGTTTTGAATTTTAGCCAGACTTTCTTTATATTTTCCTTGATGATAAAGCTTCAAGATTTCCAATTCATACTTCCAAAATCCTACGCAGGCTATTTCTTCTTCTTTTTTCAAGGATTTGGAAAGCTCATCAATATCAGTAATGATCTCAGGATATTCATCAAAAAAACCTAGTTCCAGATACAGTTTCCCGATTAGATATTCATTTTTTGATTTGATAAAATCATTATCAACATTTCCAGAGATCCTGTCTGCCGAGATCAGCTTGACGACCGCATCATTGTATTTTTTTAAATTAAAATAAATTTCGGATTGCAGGATTAAAGCATTATAAACATCATCGGTTGTCCCAAAGCTTTGATTAGAAATGATGTACTGCGCTGTCTTGATTGCCTTTTCCGGATCATTGTACATCAAAGATCTGACATCTTTTGTCAGGTTCTGAGCATCATTGACCTGGGCATTTACATTCACTGCAAACACCAAAAATAACAACAAAGAAAAAATTTTGACCAGCATTTTCTGAAAAACCAAAGACAAGGTTTAAAGATAAAAAATTATAAGATCAATCCAATTTAAAAGAACATTGAAATCCAATCAATTTTCCAGGACTTTTCCAACAATCCTTTTTCGGTGTTGAACGCCCCAATCGGCTAGATTCTCAATGACTTTTTTCAAAGTATAACCATATTCCGTCAGTTCATACTCCACACTAATTGGTTGGGTTTTCAGAACAGTTCTTTTTACCAGTTGATTAATTTCCAGATCCTTCAATTCGCTGCTCAGCATTTTCGAAGAGATCCCGTCTATTTCTTTCTGCAAATCAGAAAATCGCATCTTATCGTAGCACAAAGCTGCAATGATATGAATTTTCCATCGTCCTTTCAAAACATCCATCGTATCATGAACGGCCATCATATTGGTCTTACAGCATTTTATTTTCATAAGTTTTCTTTTATTAAATCAATTATACATATTGACATATGATAAGAAATCAAATTTACAAATCACACAACAATCTAATTATCAATTACGTAACTTTTTTGTAATGATAACTTTTTGTAACCTTATTACAAAAATAAACTTTTCTTGATTAACTTTGCTCATTCAAATTAAAATACTATCAGAATATGAGTTTATTAGAAGACTTGAACTGGCGTTACGCAACAAAGAAAATGAACGGCGAACCCGTTCCTCAAGATAAAGTAGATTACATCGTGGAAGCTGCAAGATTGGCTCCTTCATCATCTGGTTTGCAACCTTACAGATTATTCGTAATCACCAACAAAGAATTATTGGGAAAAATTCAACCCATCGCTTATGGCCAAGCTCAAATTACGGACGGTTCTCACCTTTTGGTTTGGGCAGCTTGGGATGGCTATTCCCACAACAGCATTTCTGAAGTTTTCGAAAAAACAACGAAAGAAAGAGGAATTCCAACAGAAGCGATGGATGATTACAAAGCGAGACTTTGGGGAATGTACGAACCTCTTGGAAGCGAATGGCACGCAACCCACGCTGCCAAACAAGCTTATATCTCATTCGGATTAGCAATTGCTGCAGCAGCTGAACAAAAAGTGGACGCAACACCAATGGAAGGTTTTAACAATCAAGCTCTTGACGAATTGTTAGGATTTACTGAAAAAGGACTAAAAAGCGTTGTGATTCTACCTTTAGGTTACAGAGACACAAGCGGAGACTGGCTGGTAAATCTGAAAAAATATCGAACTCCAAACGAGGAATTCATCACAGAAATCAGATAAATTAAAAAGCGACCTGAAACTTCAGGTCGCTTTTTTTGTCTATTATCTTTTATCTAGAAGTCTATTTTCTAGACTTAATATCCTAACAATTTAAGAACATCTTCCGCCCTTTGTTCTTCGCGGAAAAGCTCGTATGTGAAGTTTCCATCTTCGTCCTTATCAATCAAAATATGTTTTGGCTGAGGCATCAAACAGTGGTGAACACCGCCATAACCGCCAATAGTTTCCTGATAAGCGCCCGTATGAAAAAATCCGATGTACAAAGCTTTTGTCTCGTTGAAAACCGGAAGATAAATCGCATTTGTATGTTGCTCCGAATTGTAGTAATCATCTGAATCACAAGTCAATCCACCAAGAAAAACCCTTTCGTAAGAATCCTCCCAACGGTTAAGCGGCAACATTATGAAGTGACGGGAAATTGCCCAGGTATCAGGTAAAGTCGTCATAAAAGATGAATCAATCATATTCCATTTTTCTCTGTCATTCTGACGTTTCTGAGAAATAATTTTATATAAATGGCCACCACTTTCCCCAACTGTAAAACTTCCAAATTCCGTGTAGATATTTGGTTCTTCAACACCTTCTTCCTCGCAGAATTTCTTGATTTGAGACACGATTTCGTTGACCATATATTGATAGTCATAATCGAAATTAAGCGAAGTTTTGATTGGGAAACCACCACCAATATTAAGAGAATCCACTTCTGGCGCAATTTTTTTCAATCTTGCATAAACGCGGAGACATTTGTACAATTCGTTCCAATAATAAGCTGTGTCTTTGATTCCGGTATTAATGAAAAAGTGAAGCATTTTCAACCTCGCATTTGGATGTTCAGCGATTTTCTGACTGTAATATGGGATGATATCTTTGTATCCGATCCCTAATCTGGACGTATAAAATTCGAACTTCGGCTCTTCTTCCGCAGCGATTCTGATTCCGATGTTAAAAGTTCTGTCGATGCTTTCTGTCAGCTTATCCAGCTCTCTGTAATTATCCAGAATTGGAGTGATATTTTCGAAACCGCTGTTAATCAGGTCAGAAATTTTCACCAAATAATCGTCGGTTTTGAAACCATTGCAAATTACCTCGATATCTTTAGTCACTTTTCCTTTGTCGTAAAGGGATTTCACGATGTCCATATCGTAAGCGGAAGACGTTTCCAGACTGATGTCATTTTTCAACGCTTCTTCCACAACGAATGCAAAATGGCTGGACTTCGTGCAGTAGCAATATCTATAAGTTTTTTGGTAATCGTTCTTTTCAAAAGCTTCTTTGAACCAGAATTTTGCCCTTTCAATATTCTGAGAAATTTTTGGTAAATAATTGAACTTCAAAGGAGTTCCGAATTTTTCCACAACTTCCATCAGGTTGATATCGTGGAATTTCAGATTATTCTCTTCTACATTGAATTCTTCTGTAGGAAAATAAAGCGTTTGGTCAATTAGTTCAGAATATTTTATTTTCATTTCCGGCTAAAAAAAGTTAATTGTTTTACGGTACAAAAATGATGAAATAAACTGAATTTCTACGTTAATAATTCTATAAAAAATGATGATAATATTTTAACGCAAAGGCGCAGGAGAATTTAAATCACAAATCGTTCTAAGTCGCAAATCAAGCCTCACAAAATATTCCAATTGGCGACTTGAAACTGATGAATTTAAAAGTTCATTCCGCCTTTGCGTTAGATTTTTCGCCAACAAAAATCAGTAAATCGCCTTCCTTATATTTAATTGAAACTTCCTCATTCTCTGCAATATTCCGAGTTCCAATTCTTTCTCCAAGAATCAAATCTTCGTGATACAAAGGCCATTTCAATCCTTTTGTTTCGATGTTTTTCGCAATTGGGAAAGGCATTAATGAAATCATTTTGTCCTTCACATCAGAAATTGAGAATTCTTTCGGGATAAAATAATAGGACGAATAATTATCAAAAAATCTGAGTTTCAATTTATCTTTAAAGAAAAAAGCGACGCTCAAGTTTCCTAAAAAATGGTCTTGTTCTCCTCCACTAGCGCCGTAAACATCAATATTATCAAAGCCTTTTTCAAAAATTAATTCCAAAGCTTTGTGGAAATCAGTTTTATTTTGGTCAGGCGTTTCTATGATTTCAAAACCGTGAACTTTGGATTGAAGAATTTCTTCATCATTAATATGAGAATCAAAATCTCCGGAAATAAAATCTAGTTTTTCTAATGGAAAATTCAATTCCTTCAAATAATGAAAAGCGCCATCTGTACAAGCAATCAACTCATAATCTGACAGATTTGGAAATTCTTTTGGTGGTTCTCCGTTGATGAAAAGTAAGGCTTTTTTCAATTACTTATTAATCTATAAAAATGTAAATATTGTTCCCAATTATTATTTGAATAAATGTACAAATACCCATTTGTACGACAACAATCTCTGTAATAAATTATTGCAAACTTTTTATCTACAGAAAAAATGGGATTCGAAATGGAATAAAAATCACGGTTTTCCTTCTCAACTTGGTCCTCCAGATTCTTTAATTCTTTATGACATTCCTTTACTTGCTTATCTTTACTCCAGTTAGGATTTACCTTTACAACAATTTGATTGTATTTTTTATTACCGATAATGCTGTCAAACTTCTTTTGACTTATTTTTTTGTCAACTAAAATATACTCATAAAGTGCACTTTTAAATTTGGGGATTTTATCATTTGAAAAAATATGCGCCTTCTCCAAATTATAATTATTCCAATCAATCTCAGTTTTAGAATTAAAAAAATCATCTTTTCTAAAAAATGGAATTTTAAGTTCTGAATCTTCAATTACTTCATTCAGATAATCGACATCAAAATCTACTTTGAAACTTTTATCCAATAAATTGTAATATTCAAAATCTGTAGGAACGACGTCTTTTGTGAAAGAGTTGACAAGACTTTCCGTTTCAACTTTTTGTGAAAAAATTAAACTTGAAATCAGCAAAAGTAATAAGGCAAGAAAGTTTTTCATTAATAGAATATTTTAATTCTAACTTCTATCATTAGGATTCCAATATTCCTCCGCTTCATTATTCAATTTCGAAACATATCTCGCCAAAACAAAAAGATAATCCGACAAACGATTCAAATATTTGATTAATTCCGGTCGCACTTCTTCCGATTGATTGAGGAAAACCAAACTTCGTTCTGCGCGTCTGCAAACAGTTCGCGCCACGTGAAGAAAAGTCGCCGCTTTTCCACCGCCTGGCAAAATGAAATATTGCAAAGGTTCCACTTTCTCCTCCATCACATCCATCCAGGTTTCCAATTCTTCGATTTCTTTGTCTGAAATCACCAATGGTAATCTGGCTTTTCCATTCGCCAAAAACAATTTATCAATCGGTGTCGAAGCTTCGGAACCAACCGTAAACAGGTCAAATTGAATTTTCTTAAGTTGGGCAATCACGGCTTCATCATCAATATGAGATTTTGCAACGCCAATGTTTGCATTCAGTTCATCGATGTTGCCGTAAGATTCTACTCTTGCGCTGGCTTTGGAGATTCTGCTTCCGCCGTAAAGTCCGGTTTCGCCTTTATCGCCGGTTTTTGTATATATTTTCATTTTCAGTTTTTATGAAAGTTTAAAATTAAGGTTTTTATTTTTAGCTACATAAAATGTTATTTGATACATCATTTAAACACAAAGACACAAAGAATTATTTAAAAATAATCGAAATCTTTAAGGCACTAAGTTTGACTTCGTCAGAATTGAAAAATCTTTGATTTTTATTGTGCCTTAAAAACGCATCAATTACAAAAAACCTTTCGTGTCTTTGTGTTGAACTCCATTCAAATTAATTCTTAAATTGCTGTAATGAAAAAACCATTTCAAAAAACCACCAATCTCATTCATATTTATCAGCAGTTGCGGCGCTTCATCAAGCCTTACCGGATGATGATTTTCGTAACTTTGGCTTTGACTTTCATCGGCGCTTTGTTCGCTCAGGTCAATCCTCTAGTTTTGAAATACACTGTGGACGAAGTGACAAAACTGACTCAACTTCCAAATCCGATGGAACAAGGAATTCACGTTCTGACTTTAATCTCAATCATACTTTTAGGAAAAGAATTGGCGAATATTTTCATTCAATTTGGACAGAAATTTTATGGCGAAAAGATTAGAATTAATGTCAGTTCAGAATTGGCGCAGGAAGCCATCAACAAAATCCTGACTTACCGAATCGCCTATTACAACGATGAAAACCACGAATCCGGAAAACTTCAAATCCGAATCGACCGGGGAATTGAAAGCCTTACAAAATTGGTTCAGAATTTTTTCATTGATATTCTTCCGCTTTTTTCAACAGCCTTCATTGCATTGGTTGTGATGTATATGCAGAATATTTATGTCGGATTGGTTTCAACATTTGTCATTCCGATTTATTTTTATGTCACATCAAGACAAGCGAAAAAATTAGGAAATGTAAGACGAACGCTCAGAAATCAACGTGAGCAGAAAACTTCAGGACTTTTGAATTTGATTAATTCGATAATGGTTATCAAAAGTTTTGTCCGGGAAAAATTTGAAGGAAGCAAGCAATACAATCTTCAGATGAAGTTGATGGAAAGCCAGCTTTACACAAGACGAACCAGTTTTATTTATGATGGTTTGAAGACTTTCATCGAGCAATTCGGAGTTGTTTTGATTATACTTTTAACGGTTTATTTGGTTCTCGACCAGCAAATGACGATTGGTGCGATTATGCTTCACATTATGTTGTTCAACAATGTTTCTGCGCCTATTCGCCAGCTTCACAGAATTTATGATGATATGAATGACGCTTTTATTTACGCCGAAGGTTATTTTGAAATCCTGAATGCCGACGAAGAAACCGAGCCAAGCGGAAGCATCAACAATATTCCTATCAAAGGAAATTTCGAAATCAAAAATGTGGATTTCACTTATCCAAACGGGATGAAAGCGCTTCACAACGTTTCCCTAAAAATCGAAAATGGAAAAACGACTGCTTTGGTTGGACTAAGTGGCGCTGGAAAATCGACGATTATTAATTTGCTTTGTAAATTTTACGAACCAGATTCCGGCGAAATCCTTTTGGATGGCAACAATCTGAATGATTTTGATAATGACTTTCTGCGTGACGAACTCGGTTTGGTGCTTCAAAAAAATCACATTTTCAAAGGAAGTATTGAGGATAATATCCGTTACGGAAATCTGCACGCCACATTTGATGAAATAAAAGAAGCGTCGACAAAGGCCTATCTCCACGAGCAGATTATGGATTTACCGGAAGCTTACAACCACGACGCTACACAACTTTCCGGCGGTCAGCAACAAAGAATTGCCATCGCCAGATTGTTCCTGAAAAATCCACCAATTATTTTCCTTGATGAACCAACTGCGAGTCTTGATGCGATTGCAACGGAGCAAATTAAAAATTCTCTTGATGCGATAAAACAAGGTAGAACCGTTGTGATTATTTCACATTCATTATCGCAGATTTTGGATTCGGATATGATTTATGTGATGAAAAAAGGCGCAGTGGTGGAAAATGGAACGCACGAAGAATTGTACGAAAAAGATGGAACTTACCGTGAAATCTTCGATGCTTCCGCAAGAAGTCTGAATCTTGATAGACTTGTGAAAACTTACAAGGATGAATGAAGACCATTACATTAAAAAAATAGACCGCATCACTTCGATTCTTGTGCAATTACAAAGCAAGCCGATTGTTCGGGCGCAGGATTTGGCGGATAAATTTGAAGTGAGTGTACGAACGATTTACAGAGATATTAAAACTTTGGAAAATGCCGGTATTCCTATTTTTGGGGAAGCTGGTTCCGGCTATTCTTTGGTGGATGGTTACAAACTTCCGCCCGTTATGTTCACTAAAGAGGAGGTTTTAAGTTTTATCACTGCAGAAAAACTGATGCAGAATTTCTCGCACGAAAGCCTCGGTTCTCATTACAATTCGGCGATGGAAAAGGTAAAATCTGTCCTTCGAAATTCGGAGAAGAATCTTGTGACCGATATTGAAAATCAAATCAACATCTATTCTTATCAGCCGGAAAAGACGGATTCGATTAAAAATATTATCCCTACAATTCTGGAAAGCATTTCTGAGAAAACGCAACTGAAAATCAATTATGAAAGTGCGAAAACTGAAACTTCGGAACGGACAATTGAAGCGGTTGGGATTTTTTATGAATTCAATTATTGGTATGTGATGGCATTTTGTACGATGCGGAAAGATTACCGGCAATTCCGTGTGGACAGGATTTTGAAAATCATTAAAACCGAAAATCCTTTCCATCAGGAATATGGAAAAGTCGCCGATTACAAACAGAAATCAAATACGGAAAAAGTCCGGGTCAAACTTTTGGTCGAGAAGAAAATAATGCCTCACATTATGCATTCGATGAAATATTATGGCTGGACTGCCGATGAAGAAACGGAAAACGGAATGCTATTGACCTTCGAAACCAGCTGGATTGACGAGGGTTTTCCGCGCTGGTTGATTACCTTTGCGGATTATGCGGAGATTATTGAACCAGAATATCTGAAGGATACGATGGCTGATTTAATCCAAAATATTTCAAAAAAATTAAAATAAAAATATGAAGTCTTTACTTTTACGAAGTTTTCTATTGATGACAATCGCTTATTCTACGGCACTTTCTGCGTGTTCCGCATTTCTGTTGCGGGGAAAAGACCATTGCGTGATTGGCTTCAATGAAAATTGGAAAACGATGCCTGGAATGATTGTAGTGAACAAACGCGATGTCTTGAAAAGAAACATCAGCTGGGAAAATCTGACGACCGATAATTTGAATTCCAAAAAACAATGGACTTCGAAATATGGTTCGGTGACTTTCAATCTGTTAGGTTACGATTTCCCTTGCTATGGCGTGAATGAAAAAGGACTTTTTCTGGTTGAACTTTACCTTGAAGAAACTTCAAAAGTTATAAATCAAACGCAACCAAATATGTTCTGGGCACAATGGATTCAATATCAATTGGATAATTACAAAACGGTAAAAGAAGTCGTTGATAATCTGAACAAAGGTCCAAACATCGATTGGTGGCCCAATGCGCCAGGAAGTCATTTTTTCCTGACTGACGCCAAAGGAAATGCAACAACGATTGCTTTGCTTGATGGAAAATACAAAGTCTTGACCGACAAAGAAATGCCGATGCCACTTTTGTGCAACAATCAGTACAAAAAGGATTTTGATAAGGCAAAGAAGTTTGATTTCCTAGGTGGAAATGAAAAATTCGAGTATGAGAAAAGTGGAAATTGGGACGACCGTTACAACCGCGCTTATTATATGCTTCAAAATTACAAATATGATGGAAAACCAGTGGATTACGCCTGGAATATTCTGAATTCTGTTCACGCTGGCGAATGGCAAACTGTGATTGATGCTAAAAATATGAACTTATTTTTCCGTTCAGATTTAAAGAAAGAAATCAAGAAAATCGATTTGACAAAACTGGATTTCTCCAAGAATTCTACGGTGAAATATCTGGATATTCATACCGATGAATTGGGCGAAGTGAATCAGGATTTCCAACCTTTGACACTAAGTAAAAATAACGAATATGTGGAAAAAGGCTTTCCGATTGGTTATGATAACAAGGAATTTGGAACGTCGGAAACGTTTGAAAAACTGAAGGAAAACATTATGAAATTCTTTAGTAATATTTTACCGAATTAAAAGACTGAACCACATAGACACATAGTTTTTTAAGGTTTATTTTGAAAAAAATATCAAGATTAAATAGATTTACGATAATCTATTTAGTCTTTTTCCAGAAATCAAATTGCATTTTTCTATGTGCCTATGTGGTTAAAAAAAGAGCTTTCAGAAAATCCTGAAAGCTCTTGCTTTTTTATCTTTCTCTTTCCCAGAAAAACGGTGGCTCGATTCCCAAAGCTCTCAGGTAAACGTAACCTTGGCCTCGGTGATGAATCTCATTATCAACGAAATAAAGAATATTCTGATAAACCGGAAATTCATATTGACCAAACAAATTGAAAGTCTCCTGAAAACGTTCCTCAGAAATCTGACTGAAATATTCGTTGATGACTTCTGTCTGCTCATCCCATTTTGAAAGGATTTCTGCTTTGGTCGCTGGCTGGAAAGCTTCTTCGTCGAAAGTATTGTCCGAACCGTCAACGATGGCTTTCAAAGCTGGTCCGGCGATTGCCAAAAGTTCAAGTGCCAATTTCGAAAATGGTCTCATTCCACCGATTGAAAATTCGAATAAATCTTTTTCAGGAAAAGCGTCTATCACTCTTCTTGTCAGATTTCTGTGACCTTGCCAATGGATTAAAAGTTGTTGTGAGTTGAGGACTGTGGCTGTTGCATTCATATTAGTTTGTTTTATTTGATACAAATGTACAGCGAGGTTGTGACAGTAGTTTGTCAGGAGGAATTTTAAAATTATCGCAAAGGCGCAAAAAAAATTAATCATAGAAAAAAGAAAGTCGCAAAGTTTTCCTTTGCGACTTTAAGTAATATTTTTAGAAATCTTCTGCCTTTGCGTTAGAACTATATCTTCTCAAACCTAAAATTCTCCCCAAGATAAGCTTTCCTAACATCCGGATCGTTCGCCAGATCTTCAGGAATTCCCTCTTTCAGAATTTTCCCTTCGAACATAATGTACGTTTTGTTGGTAATCGCCAAAGTCTGCTGAACGTTGTGGTCGGTAATCAAAATCCCAATATTTTTCTCCACCAGAGACCTCACAATCTTTTGAATATCCTCCACCGCAATCGGGTCAACGCCTGCGAACGGCTCATCCAAAAGGATAAAATTCGGACTTGTCGCCAAACAACGTGCAATTTCCGTACGACGTCTTTCACCACCGGAAAGCAGATCACCACGGTTTTTACGAACGTGCTCCAGGTGGAATTCCTCAATCAGTTCGTCGCATTTTTTCTGCTGTTCTTTTTTGGAAAGCTTCGTCAGTTGCAAAACGCCAAGAATATTATCTTCCACAGACAACTTCCGGAAAACCGATGCTTCCTGCGCCAAATAACCAATGCCATTTTGCGCACGCTTGTACATCGCGTCCTGCGTAATATTTTGTTTATCAAGAAAAACATTGCCTAAAGTGGGTTTTACCAATCCAACGATCATATAAAACGACGTTGTCTTTCCTGCACCATTTGGCCCCAAAAGCCCAACGATTTCGCCTTGCTGAACTTCCAATGACACGCCTTTCACCACCTTTTTCGGTCCGTATTCCTTGATTAAATTTTCTCCTCGTAAAATCATAAAACAAAGATATAGAAATTTTTATCTTCTTATTACAACAAATTTGGGCGTGACCCTAGCCAGCGCAAAGGCCAACGCTCGGGTCGGGCTTTCCGTTACAAGTCCTCACTCGTTGCCTCGCTCCGGGCTTTCCACTGCACCCGAGGCTTTAGCCGAACTGTACGAAGTAAATCCCTTACGCGCTTCGCCTCGATTGAACATTCAACTTTTTACGACGGACATTTTACATTGTACATTATACATTGTACATTTGTGAAAAATTTCCAAAAATGCTGATAGAAAGCCTTCAAAACGAAAAAATCAAAAGACTGACCAGACTTCTCACCAAAAATCAGGAAAGAAGAAAAGCTGGCGTTTTCATCGTGGAAGGTCAGCAGGAAAACGAACGCGCTTTGGAATTCGGGAATTTGCCGGAAGAATATTATATCTGTGAAAATATCTTCAAAGGGAAATTACCTTCCACAAAAATCCATTACGTTTCGGAAAAACTGTACGAGAAAATCGCTTATCGTGGAACAACTGAAGGAATTATCGGGATTTACAAATTGGAGTCCAGAACTTTAGAAGATTTCAAACCAAAAAAAGATTCAGCAATTATCATTTTGGAAAGTGTAGAAAAACCGGGAAATCTTGGCGCCATTTTGAGAAGTTGCGAAGCATTCGGAATCAATGCTTTAATTGTGACCGACCCAAAGACAGATTTTTACAATCCGAACGTCATCCGCTCCAGCGTTGGCTGCCTTTTCGGAATGAATATTTTTCAGGCCTCGAATGACGAAACTCTAGAATTCCTAAAAATCAACGACTATCAAATCTTCACCACTTTTATGAGTGAAGATGCAAAACATATTCAGGAAAAGAATTTGAAAAGTAAGTCGGCAGTTTTATTCGGAACAGAACACTCCGGGTTGAGTGACTTCTGGAAACAGAAAGGAGAAAATGTTCTCATCCCAATGGCAGGAACCATTGACTCTTTGAATCTTAGCAACGCAGCAGCAATTACTTGCTACGAAATCCTAAGACAGAAATTAGAGAAATAAAAAAAACCGCTTCTCGAAAGAAACGGTTTCAAATTCTTAACTGGGTTAAGATTATTTTGCAACTTTAGCAGAATCAACTTTAGCAACAGCTGAATCAGCAGTAGCTTTAACTGAATCAACACCAGCAGTAGTAGCAGAATCTACTACAGCAACAGCAGAGTCAGTAGAAGCAGAATCAGCAGAAGTAGTTTCTACGTTTTCAGTTTTTTTACAAGCTACAAGAGCAAAAGCAGCGATAGCAGCTACGAATAATGACTTTTTCATAATAATAAAATTTAAATTGTTAGTTAATAGATGTTCTCTTTTGAACGGGACAAAATTACACCGATAAATAAATTTTGTTTTTGAATATTAATTGTAATATATTTGTAAAATAAGATTTACAAATTAAGATAACTGTAAATCAACAAATTAAGCATAAATAGAATTTTGACCGATATAGAATTTTTATATTTCCAAAACTTAAAAAAAGCCGTTCAGGAAAAATATCTTGAATCACATTCCCCGTCTTTTGATGATATTTCCAAATGGAAAGGTATTGATATCATTTATTTCCAGGAAGATCTGAGACAAAAAGCTAAAGGAAATATCAGCGAAAAAACTTTTTATACCTATTTCAAGAACAATGCACACGAAAAGATACCAAGAATTGATATGCTCAATATCCTTTCTGTGTATGTGGGTTTCAATTCCTGGTCAGAATTCAGAAAGAAAAATCCGATTGCCGAACAAAAAAAACTCATAGAGACCACCAACGTTCCGGTTATCAATGAAGCAATTGCTACTGATAACCAAGAAGCAATGCCAATCTCAAAACCGGAAATACCAGTTGACAATCAAACTTCTTATGATGTCAATCAAAATATCAACTTCAGCAATAATGAAAGTAAACCTAATTTCCTAAAGCGATATCTATGGTTGGGAATTTCCGTATTCCTTTTTGCTATTGTCCTTATTTTGGTTTTTTATGATAATCTTTTTTATAAAAAATACACTTACGCCTTTACAGATGCAGACAGAAACTCATCTATCAAAGGTGAATTGGACGTAAAGATCATCCGTGACAATGAATCACCCATTCTTTTCAAAGTAAAACCGAACTCACCTTTCGTCTACGAGACAAAAAGCAAAAAACTAAAGATGGTGATCTCTTCACCTTTTTACAAGACAGATGTAGTAACAAGAGACCTTACAAATGCGCCAGAATCAGAAAACATAGAATTGAAGCCGAACGATTATGCAATTCAGCTTTTTTATTATTCAAAATCAATTAAAGATTTCAAGAAAAAAACATATCAACTGAATCGCCTGATCAGTGACAAAGCCTTGATCTATCAGGTGGTCGATAGTGATATCTATGGCATAGAAACTTTGGACAAACAAAAATACATCTCGCTGGTTACACTTCCTACGACTTCTCTTGAGAACCTAGAAGTGATTGACTCTCAAATGGAAAATGGAAAAATCGTCATGATCAAATTCAAAATCACAGAAGATGAAAAATCAAAATAAATTTTATTGGTGGACCTTATTTCTATCAATGATCATCTCAGGATTTATCTCCTGCAACAAGAAGTACGAAGGCGAGGACAACTCTCTGGAAACCATAAGAAACGCCAACAACAGGGTGACTTACACCAAGTCAAGTTTGGATAGTTTACAGGCGATCAATCTTATAACAACTCAAAAAGTTCAAGATCTATTAGACCTATCAACACTCTATACATCCGGTAATAAAGACACAGAGATAGATTCTGTGATATATACGCAAATGCAGGCGCACTTTATGACCAAAGATTCCAATAACTTGAAACCTTTGCTAAAAGAAATGGATAGTCTGAAAGTGAGATTCGCAAAAGTGAATAATCTAAAGACTACAAAATCCGTTGTTGAAAAAGACACCCTCGATTTTGCAAACTTCGATGTCGAATATTACGACAAGAAAAGAACTTACATCACGACAGTCAACCGCAAAGCGCAATATATGCTGAAAGCCTCGCCGGTGAAATTCCAGAAAGAGTTCAAATTCTACTTCAATAATTTCTATAAACAAGAAACAGACAGTATAAAAATAACAAAACCCGCTAATTAGCGGGTTTTGTTTTAATTAAATCTGGGATTTAATTATTTTTTGATTTCTTCTTTAACAGCTTTCTCGTCAGCTTTCACTTCAGCTTTAGCAGAATCAGCAGTAGCTTTTACAGAATCAACTACAGCAGTTTTTGTAGAATCAATTGCAGTGATAGCAGAATCAGCAGTAGCGTCAACAGAATCAACAGCAGCAGATTCTACTTTATCAGTTTTTTTACAAGCTACAAGAGAGATAGCAGCGATAGCAGCTACGAATAATGACTTTTTCATGTTCTTAAAATTTAAATTAATTATTATTATATTATTGTTGTCTTAATTATCGAGTTATAATTACAAGACAAAATTAGCACCGTCTGACAAAAATCATTAAAAAATAGCTTGTAATAAGCTTGTAAAAATAATTTACAAATAAATAATATTGATTATCAACCATTTAATCAAAATTTTAAAATTTCAATTGGTGTAATCAGACCGTCCAATTGAACATCTCTTTCATACACATCAGCGATAATTTCATTGGGAGGAAAGAAATTAAGTCCTATTTTATTTTTAATATTTGAATACGCGTTAAAGAATTGGTCATAGAAGCCTTTTCCATACCCCACTCTATTCCCAAAATTATCACAATAAAGCAAAGGCGTTAAAACATAGTCCAGTTCTACGTTTGAAGCGATGTTTGAAATGGGTTCTATGATTCCCCAACTACTAATTTCAAATTCATAATCGGGAAAAATCTCAACAGAGATGATTTTTTCACCTTGAATTTTCGGAACAAAAACTCTCATTCTATTCTCAAAAAAATAATCGATGAAAATCTGAGTATTCACTTCATTAAACTTTTTAATCGAAAAAAAAATATTAACATTTTGATTTTCAATAGGATTAAATTGTAAAATAAAATTTTCAAGCAGTTTTTGGGACAAAAAATTGACCTCATCTTGCGATAAGGCCATTCTTTTTGCTTTGTAAAGTGTTCTAAGTTCGTTTTTTGTGAGACTTAAATCCATTTTTATTTTATAAGATTTTATATAATTTATCCGATAATCTAACTCTAAAAGGAAGTTCAAAAGTAATTTGGTCTCCAGCTTTTGCAGTTTGAACCGAATTTCCGTCAACAACCATTTCATTAATAACAATCTCTTGTTCTCCAGTTGTCGGTCCGGAAATCAAAACTTTGTCACCAACAGAAAGTTCATTTGAAAGTAAAAACTGCGCAATCTTAGACTTGGTATAATAATGTTCTGCCTTTCCAATCAAAGTTTTCTTAACTTTTATCTTCTGACGAATATCTTTTGCCTTGGCCAAAGGTTTATCTGTCAAATCACCAGAATTTTTAAACTTCAAAGCTTCAGATTTACCTTTTCGGAACACTTTATTCCCAACTTGAAGTCCTTTTCTTAACGAAAGTTGCTCTTCCACTGGTAAATGGATTATTTCCAAACATTCCGAAGAACAGGTATTTTCCATAATCGCTTTACAATCATCACATTGAATAAACAACAAATGACAAGCATCATTCGCACAATTCGTGTGATTATCACAAGGTTTTCCGCACTGGTGACATTGCGCAATGATATCATCCGTAATTCTTTCGCCCAATCTGTGGTCAAACACAAAGTTTTTCCCAACAAATTTACTTTCAACACCTTCTTCCTTTACCTGACGCGCATATTCGATAATTCCGCCTTCCAATTGGTAAACATTTTTGAAACCTTGATGTTTAAAGTACGCACTCGCCTTCTCACAACGGATTCCGCCAGTACAATACATCAAAAGGTTTTTATCTTCTTTAAAATCCTGTAATTGCTCATTGATAATTGGCAAACTTTCTCGGAAATTCTCAACATCGGGCGTAATCGCCCCTTCAAAATGACCAACTTCACTCTCATAGTGATTCCTGAAATCCACCACAATCGTATCCGGATTCGCCAGCAGATCATTGAATTCTTGAGCTTTCAAGTGAATACCTTTATTCGTAACATCAAAAGTCTCATCATTCAAACCGTCCGCAACAATCTTGTTTCGGACTTTTATCGTCAACTTCAAAAATGAGTGATTATCTTGCTCAACAGCCACATTCAGACGAATGCCTTTCATAAAATCGTATGCTTCCAAAGTTTTACGAAAAGCATCAAATTGGTCAGCGGGAACACTCATCTGAGCATTGATTCCTTCGTGCGCCACATAGATTCGGCCGAGCGCATCCAGGGCGTTCCAGGCTATAAATAAATCGTCACGAAATTTCTTTGGGTTTTCAATTTTGGCATACGCATAGAAAGACAATGTAAGGCGTTCCTTACCAGCTTCATCAATAAGTCTGGCTCTTTCTTCTGCGCTTAAGGTGTTGTACAGTTGCATGCTATAAACGTTTTAAGTGAGAAAAATAATGGCGCAAAGATAAGAAATTTGGTTGACAGTTTTCGGTTGACAGTTATTAGTATTTGGGCGTGACCCTCGCCAACACTAAGGCAACCGCTCGGGTCGGGCTATCCGCTACAATCTTTTTCCCACACCAATTTCCCCGCAAAAAAGGATTTCCACTACTATCCCTCACGCATTAGCAATTCCACGTTTCAATAATTAGGTTCAAAACAATATATCTTTATTATATTTACGTCATTAAAATCTTAAAAATGAAGAAAGTCCTTTTTGCTGTTGTTACGATGACAGCAGTTTTCTCACAAAACACTTATGCTCAAGAAATTACACTCGATAAAATCTATTCCGGCTATTACCGCGGAAAAGGAATCGCAGGAATTGCATCTCTGAATGACGGCGAAAACTACGCTACCATCGAGAAAGACGGCATTGCAAAATACAATTACAAAACGTCTCAGAAATCCGGAAATATCGTAGATGGAAAATTCGAATCGTATATTTTCTCTGCCGACGAATCCAAAATCTTGTTGCAAAAAGAAAGTGAGTCGATTTACAGACATTCATTTTTGGGAAAATTTGATGTCAAGGATTTGAAATCAAATAAAGTCACGCCTCTTAATAACGGTAACTATATTCAGGAACCAAAATTCTCTCCGGACGGAAGCAAAGTCGCTTTCATCGTTGATAACAATTTGTTCTATCAGGATTTGACGTCAGGGAAAATTACGCAAATTACCAATGATGGAAAGAAAAATTCTATCATCAATGGATTAGGAGATTGGGTTTATGAGGAAGAATTCGGACACGCAGATTATTACCAATGGAACAAAGCCGGAGACGCGATCGTTTTCGTGAAATTCGACGAGTCAAAAGTTCCGGAAATCTACATTCCAATCTACGGAAAATCGCTTTATCCAACCGAAATGCGATACAAATATCCAAAAGCTGGAGAAACCAACTCAACTGTTTCTGCTAATCTTTATCAATTAAATTCAGGAAAAACAACTGCGTTAAATATTGCAGGATTTGAGAATCATTACATTCCTCAAATCTGGAAAACCAATGACGCAAACGAAATTGTCATCGCAACAAGCAACAGACATCACAGCAAAGTCGATTTAATTAAAGTGGATACAAAATCCGGAAACTTAACCAAACTGTTCTCAGAAATTGACAACGCTTGGATAGAAACAGACAATCTGACTTTGGAATTCTTGGATGACAATTCTTTCCTTTGGGCTTCGGAGCGCGATGGTTACAGACAATTGTATTGGTACGATAAATCCGGAAAACTGAAAAAACAGGTAGCAAAAGGCAATTGGGAAATCACAGATTATTATGGTTATAACCCAAAAACAAAGGAAGCTTACATCCAAACGACAGAAAAAGGAAGCTTGAACAAAGTAGTTTCCAAACTGAATATCAATTCCGGAAAAACTACGTTGATTTCTTATCCTGAAGGAAATAACTCTGCGGCTTTTAGCAAAACTTTTAACTATTTCATCAATACAACATCAACTGCAGCTTCTCCTTATAAATATGTCTTGAAAGATGCTTCGGGAAAAGAAATCAAAGAATTACAAAATAATAACGAATTGCTTTCAAAACTTCAGAAAGACAGTTTCGTCACGAAAGAATTCATCACCATTCCAAATTCTGCGGGCGATCAACTGAATGCTTGGATCATCAAACCAAAAAACTTTGACCCGAACAAAAAATATCCATTATTTATGTTCCAATATTCTGGCCCAGGTTCTCAGCAGGTTTCGAACTCTTGGGATGGCGGAAACGCAATCTGGTTCGAAATGTTGGCCCAAAAAGGTTACGTTGTAGCTTGCGTGGACGGACGAGGAACTGGTTTCAAAGGTTCGAAATTCAAAAAAGTGATCTACAAACAATTGGGTAAATATGAAATCGAAGACCAAATCTCTTCCGCACAGTGGTTTGGAAATCAATCTTATATCGACAAATCAAGAATCGGAATCTTCGGATGGAGTTTTGGTGGCTATATGAGTTCATTGGCAATGACAAAAGGTGCAGACGTTTTCAAATTGGGAATCGCAGTTGCGCCTGTAACGAACTGGAGATATTATGACAGCGTTTACACAGAAAAATTTCTGCAAACACCACAGGAAAACCCTGAAGGTTATGACCAGAATTCGCCAACGACTTTTGCTCAATTGTTGAAAGGCAAATTCCTTTTGATCCACGGAACAGCTGATGACAATGTACATTTCCAGAACTCAATGGAGTTTTCTGAGGCTTTGATTCAGAATAAAAAGCAATTTGATTTTATGGCTTATCCGGACAAGAACCACGGTATTTTTGGTGGACAAACCAGACCTCAGCTTTATGAGAAAATGACGAATTTTATTTTGGAGAATCTTTAATATCAATTCGATTAAAATTATTAAATCCTTTCAAATTAATTTTGGAAGGATTTTTTATAAGACTAAGATTCATTTTAAAATTCTATTTTTACGAATCAGTGAAATAATAAACTATTAAACAGCACCTCAAATTAAAATGAAAAAACTAACTATCCTCTTTCTAGTAATCACCTATTCGATCCTGACATCACAAACAAAAGCTCTCACAGAGGACGGACGAGAAGTTGTGCTTTTTGAAAATAAAACTTGGCGTTTTGTAAATGAAAGTGATGAAAAAACGATGGATGAAATCGTAACGAATAACACAATTTTAACTAAATCTGCAAATGCCACTTTCCTTTTAAAAAGCCAGAAATTAGATGCGGGAGTTTACTTTAATCCAAAACAATGGAAAACTGTGAAAGCTGATATTTCACCAATAGCCGAATATACGTTTCAAGATACAACTGATCAATCTTATGGTGTTTTTGTTTCTGAGAAAGCGCCAATACAAACGTTAAAAAATTTGAAAGACCTCATAGTTTCAAACGTTCAAAAAAGAGCTAGTTTTTTTAGATTGATTTCTTCAGAGTACAGAACACTCAACGGAATTAAAGTTTTATTCTTAGAATATACCGCAAATTTTCAAGGAATGGATTTTCATTATTTGGCCAACTATTACTTAACAGAAGGAGGTTATGCGGGCATTTTTTCCTATACATTTGAAAACTTATTTGTAGAATCTAAAACAAATATTGAAAATTTAGTCAATGGTTTAGTAAAAACAGAGAAGTCAAAAATCACAGAGGTTATAGAAACCACTTCTCCACCTCCCCCAATTTCGAAAAAGAAATAACATATAGCCTCTCAAAGTTTGAGAGGCTTTTTTTTATTCATTTTAAAATTCTATTTTTACGACGCAAGAAAAATAAATTATATGAAAAAACATCCTAAAGGCCTACCCTATCTATTTTTCACAGAAATGTGGGAACGTTTTGGTTATTATTTGATTTTGGGGATTTTTGTCCTGTATGTCATAGAACCGAACGGCGACAAAGGCGGACTTGGATTGCCAGATAAAATGGCTGATGATGTTTTCGGAACTTACATCGCATTGACTTATTTGACACCTTTTCTCGGTGGTTTTCTTGCAGAAAGACTTTTTGGCTACATCAAATCCATTTATCTTGGTGGCGTTTTGATGGCAGCTGGTTATATTGGTTTGGGAATATTCAAAGAATTACCATTATTTTACGGTTCCTTAGGATTAATTATCATCGGGAACGGATTTTTCAAGCCGACTATTTCTACAATTCTGGGGAATCTCTACTCAGAAGAACCTTACAAAAAAAATAAAGATACGGGCTACAATATTTTCTATATGGGAATCAATATTGGGGCATTTATCTGCAACATTATTGCGGCCTATATGCGAAACCGTTTTGGCTGGGGCGAAGCATTTATCGCGGCTGGCGTTGGAATGTTGATTGGCTTGGTCATTTTTAGTTTTGGGTTGAAACATATCCGTCACGCTTGTGAAATGAAAGCCGCGAAAGAAGGCGACAGTAAGATTTCTGACGTTCTTCTTAAAGTATTTTTACCAGCTTTAGTTGTTGGTGCAATTGGTTGGGTAATTCCAGACAATATCTTCGGAAGCGACAGTACAGACGCGTTTATTTTTGCGTGTGTTCCGGTGATTTATTTTTATGTTTCACTTTATTTCAAAGCACATCAGGACGAGAAAAGGTCTATTGGCGCTTTGCTGATGATATTCCTGGTGTGTATGTTTTTCTGGGCGATTTTCAAACAGAACGGAACAGCCTTGACACGTTGGGCAAATTATTACACCGATAGAAGTATTCCTGAGAAATTAGTAGAGCCGATGCGTGGCATTTATATGCTTGATGGGAAAGATGGAACAACCGGAAAATCCTTTGAAGACAAAGAAGTTGCCGTTTATGATAATCAATTCCGTTCTCAGAAAAATGAAGCCGGAGAAACCATAAAAGTGTCTGGAAAAGATGTTTACTTTAAAAACATCAATCCAGAAGAACGCGCGCAGTTATCTACAAATCCTAAGCAGGAAGTCTACTTATTCAATACCGAACTTTTCCAATCTGTGAATCCGTTTTGGGTAATTGTACTCACACCAGTAATTGTTGGATTCTGGGCATTATTCAGAAAGCGTGGAAAAGAGCCGACGACGCCTACCAAAATTATGATAGGCCTTTTCATTACGGCATTATCCTGCCTTGTGATGGTAGGCGCTGTGTTTGCAGGACAAAACGGAGCTGTAAAAGTATCGCCACTTTGGCTGGTTGCCAGTTACGGTGTTGTGACGATTGGAGAACTTTGCCTTTCACCGATGGGATTATCTGTGGTTTCAAAATTGTCGCCAGCAAGATTGACAGCTTTGATGATGGGTGGCTTTTTCCTTGTCAACTCTGTTGGAAACAAGCTTTCCGGAATCCTTGCCAGCACCTGGTACAATTACGAAAACAAAGAATATTACTTCCTTGTGAACTTCGCCTTGTTGATTTTCGCTTTTGTTTTAGGGATTTTCATGTTGAAGTTTCTGAATAAAGTGATGAAGGAAAATGGTGTGGATTAAATAAAATCCAAGATACTAGACTCAAGACATTAGACTAAAATCATTTCGAATAATCGAATTGTCTCAGCCCGACTTGAACGGAGCTCATTTTTTATGGCCGGAAAAGCGATGGCAAAAAATAGCGGGAGTGGAAGGCGGAAAAGCTGCCCAAATTATTATTCAGTTATATTTTCTGAAAAGCCAATCTAGGCGTTCCATCTGCAACGTAGATGATTCCGCATTTTTCGTAGCCTAATTTTTCCAAGACTTTTTGCATCGGAATATTGGTTTCGTGCGTATCGATTCTAATGTTCGGGAATTGGGAGAAACACCATTCGAAGCAGAATTTTGCGACGCCTTTTGCTTTTCCGTTGGATGCCAATCTGTGGATGACGCCGTATTTTTCGTCATTCAGCCAAGCGCCGTTTTCAATTACTGAATAATTTGGGTCTTCACCGATAATGAAATCAAATGTCGCAACAACCTCATCATTTTCAAAAATCAAAAAATTAAATCCATTCTCAATGCTTTCCAACATCAAGTCCCTGGAAGGATAACCATTGGTCCACTGGGTGAAGTTTCCACTTTCGCGCATCAGCTGTCTGGCTGTGTCTATACAGTTCATTATTTGATTGATATCTTCGGGATTTGATTTTCTGATTTCCATAATTTTTAAGATTATCGGGTGTAATTGTGTTAATCGTCTGCAATTTAGCTTTCCCGTTTATGAAAAAAAACTATATTTGTTACCTTTAAGAAAATTTAACAATTAAAATATGGATACAGCGGTACAAGCTAAACAAAAGCATCCAAAAGGTCTTTGGGTATTATTCGGCACGGAAATGTGGGAGCGTTTTAATTTTTACGGAATGAGGGCATTGTTGACGCTCTTTATGGTAAATTCACTCCTTATTAAAGAGGCAGATGCGGCAATTATTTATGGTGGCTTTTTAGCATTGTGTTATTTGACTCCACTATTGGGCGGTTTCATCGCTGATAAGTATATTGGAAACAGAAATGCCATTTTGGTGGGCGGTAGTTTGATGGCGATTGGACAATTACTTTTGTTCTTCAGTGCCTCGACATTTTCCACTAATCTTGGCGGTGCGAAAGGATTGATGTGGTTCGCACTGTTCGTGATCATCTTCGGAAACGGATTCTTCAAACCGAATATTTCATCGATGGTGGGAAGTCTTTATC
>Ga0308171_1001824_pt1 | contig 25850 bp, 27 predicted proteins | sample PhyGR1_FD_202135 | JGI IMG/M metagenome (GOLD analysis project Ga0308171, IMG submission 202135) | Phyllosphere microbial communities from UC Gill Tract Community Farm, Albany, California, United States - DLSLSG.R1 | ecosystem: Host-associated > Plants > Phyllosphere > Unclassified | place: USA...
CCCTCAGCACCGGGAGGTTTCCATGACCGCAGTTGCAGACATCCTCAAATCCAAGGCCCACCAGGGCGTCTACTCCGTCGCGCCCTCGGACTCGATGCTCGACGCCCTGCGCCTGATGGCCGACAAGAGCATCGGCGCGCTGCTCGTGCTGGAAGAGGGCCGCATCGCCGGCATCGTCACTGAACGCGACTACGCGCGCAAGGTGGCGCTGCTGGGCCGCACCTCGGGCGAGACGCGCGTGTCGGAGGTGATGACCAGCGCCGTGCGATTCGTGCGGCCCGCGCAGACGAGCGGCCAGTGCCTCGCGCTCATGAGCGAGAACCGGCTGCGCCACCTGCCCGTGGTGCAGGAGGACGGCACGCTCGCCGGCCTGATCTCGATCGGCGATCTGGTGAAGGACGTGATCTCGGAGCAGCAGTTCCTCATCGAGCAGATGGAGCAGTACATCATCGGCGGTGGTACGCGGCCGGCCTGATCGCCCCCCCGCGCGGGAGACGGGCGCTCGGGTCGGGCCGGTACGGCCGGGTAGGGCGTGTCCGACGCGGCGGCGGGGCGTTGGCGACGCGCCCGGCCATGCGCGGTGGTGTCCAATGGGACATGCTCGGCCGTACCTGCTGGACGGCCGGTTCCCATGACCGCCCCATGGCCGATGCTCCGGCGAGCGTGCCATGGCCGGCCATCCTCCCCCTGCCGCCACGCCCGCATGTCCGCCCAGCCATCTTCCCTTGACAGTTCTCCCGCAACCGGGCCCGCTTCCCTGCCACACGCGCTCCGCACGGCCGGCGCGCCGGACGGAACCAAGCCGCCCATCGAGGGCGCCGGCCCGATCGATGCATCGCCCTCGGCGCGCGAGGCGGCGGCCCGCAGCGTCCCCCAGCCGGACACGCGCTCGCCCGCCGACCGGTACCAGGAGCTGTTCGTGGAAGTGCAGCGCCAGCGCGTCTTCGAGGATTCGAAGACCTTCGTGGACTGCGCGCCGCTCATGCCGCCCGAGGAGATCCTCGGCGCCTACCGCGCCGAGCAGGGCCGGCCCGGGTTCGACCTCGCCGCCTTCGTGCACCGGCACTTCGCGCCGCCGCGCAGCGCCTGCGAGCGCGCCACCGCGCCCCCGGGCCTGCCGCTGGCCGCGCACATCGATGCGCTGTGGGACGAATTGGCGCGCCACCCCGCCCACCATCCGCACCGCGGATCGCTGCTGGAATTGCCGCATGCCTATGTGGTGCCCGGAGGGCGGTTCGTGGAGATGTACTACTGGGATTCCTACTTCACCATGCTGGGCCTGGTGCCGAGCGACCGCCCGCGGCTGCTGCATGCGATGACGGACAACTTCGCCTACCTGATCGACACCTACGGCCACGTGCCCAACGGCACCCGCACCTACTACCTGAGCCGGTCGCAGCCGCCGGTGTTCGCGCTGATGGCGGACCTGTGCGAATCCACCCGCGGGCAGGGCGCGCTCCGCTACCTCCCGCAGATGCTGCGCGAATACGCGTTCTGGATGGACGGCGCCGATGGCTTGGCCGATGGCGGCGTCCACCGCCGCGTTGTGGGACTGCCGGGGGGCCACGTGCTCAACCGCTACTGGGACGACCGCGACACCCCGCGGGAAGAATCGTGGCGCGAAGACATGGAGACCGCCGCCGCCTGCACCCGCCCAGCTTCGGAAGTGTTCCGCAATCTGCGGGCCGCCGCCGAGTCGGGCTGGGATTTCAGCTCGCGCTGGCTCGACGACCTGAACGCCGCGGCCACCCGCACCGCCTGCCTCGCGGGCATCTGCACCACGCGCATCCTGCCGGTGGATTTGAACGCGCTGCTGCATGCGAGCGAGACGATGATCGCGCGCCTCAGCCGCGAATCGGGCGATACCGCCACCGCCGGGGAGTTCGACGGCCGCGCCGCGCGCCGCGCCGAGGCGATCACCCGCTTCCTCTGGAACGACGAGGCCGGCGCCTTCCTCGACTACGACTGGGGGAACCGCGTGCCCCGGCCGGCCCTCAACGGCGCGACGGTGGCGCCGCTCTTCACCGGCACCGCCACCCTGGCGCAGGCGCGCGCGCTCGCCGCCACGGTCCGGCGGCGCCTGCTGGTGCGCGGCGGCCTCGCCACCACCGAGATCGCGAGCGGCGAACAGTGGGACCGGCCCAACGGCTGGGCGCCCCTGCAGTGGATGGGCGCGGAAGGCTTCGCGCGCTACGGCGACCAGGACGAGATCTGCCGCCGACTCGCGCAGGACATCCGCGAGCGCTGGCTCGCCACGGTGCGCCACGTGTACGACCAGGAGGGCCGGCTCGTGGAGAAGTACGCGCTCGGTGAGGGCGACGGCGAGGCGTCCGCGGGGGGCGACGGCGGCGAATACCCGCTGCAGGACGGCTTCGGCTGGACCAACGGCGTGGTGCGCGGCTGGCTGGACGATCCGGCGTGGAAGGGCTGATGCCCGCGGGGTGACCGGCCGCGCGGATCAGCCGGCCCGGTCCTGCCAGGCCCGCACGTGCTCCACCAGGGCCCGCAGCTTGCGCGGCGGGTTCCGGCGGCTCGGGAAGTACAGGAAGAAGCCGGGAAATCGCGGCAGGAAATCCTCCAGCACCGGCGCCAGTTCGCCGCGCGCGACGTAGGGCGCGAAGGTTTCCTCCATGCCGATGGTGATGCCGGCGCCCGCCAGCGCGGTGCGGATCATCAGCAGCATGTCGTTGGTGGTGATGCGCGGCTCCACCGCCAGATCGAAGTCGCGGCCGTCGTCGCGGAACTCCCAGCGGTAGGGGGCCACGCCGGGAGCGGGGCGCCAGCCGATGCAGGCATGCGCGAGCAGGTCGCGCGGGTGCTGCGGCCGGCCGTGCGCCGCCAGGTACTCCGGCGTGGCGACCACCATCTGGCGCTGCGGCCCGGTGAGCGGCACGGCCACCATGTCCTGCTCGATGACCTCGCCCAGCCGCACGCCGGCATCGAAGCCGGCCGCGACGATGTCCGATTCCTCGTCCGTGACCGTGACGTCCAGCGTCACGCCCGGGTGCGCCTGCACGAACGAAGCGATCAGCGGGCCCGACAGGAACCGCTCGGCGATCGAGGTGGCGGCCACCCGCAGCAGGCCGCGCGCCGGGCCATCCTCCGCGACTTCCTCCAGCGCCGCGCCCACGGTCGACAGCGGGCCGGCGATCTGCCGGTGCAGCCGTTCGCCGGCTTCCGTCAGGCGCACGTGGCGCGTCGAGCGCTGCACCAGCGCGATTCCCAGGCCGTCCTCCAGCCGCCGGATGCCCTGGCTCACGGCCGAGCGCGTGACGCCCAGGTGGTCGGCGGCGGCGCGGAAGTTCTGCTCCTTCGCAACGGCCAGGAAGAAGCGCAGCAGGTTGAGATCGGCGGGCATTGGCAAAAAATTCTAAACACCCCGGTCAGCGATCGGGGAGTACCGGCGGCAGGGCGGCGTCCCTAGATTCCCTGCAGGGCCAAGAACGGTGCTTCCCGCGCGGAACCCATGGCCCCCGGAAGCGGCTTCGCCCGCCATCTCTCACTCAACGAACAGGGACTCCCCATGCAAGACAGCCACCCAGACAACCGCCTCTCCAAAGTCGTCCTCATCACCGGCGCCAGCAGCGGCATCGGCGAAGCCACGGCGCGGCTGCTCGCCGCCAGCGGTGCGACGGTGCTGCTCGGCGCGCGCCGCACCGACCGGCTCGAACGCATCGTGGCCGACATCACCGCGCGCGGCGGCATCGCCGAGGCCCGCGCGCTCGACGTGACCCGCCGCGCCGACGCCGAAGCCTTCGCCGCCCATGCGGTCGCGCGCTTCGGCCGCATCGACGTGATCGTCAACAACGCGGGCGTGATGCCGCTGTCGCCGATCGCCTCGCTGCGGGTGGACGAATGGGACCGCATGATCGACGTCAACATCCGGGGCGTGCTGCACGGCATCGCCGCGGTGCTGCCCACCATGCAGGCGCAGCGCTCGGGCCACGTGGTGAACGTGGCCTCGATCGGCGCGCACGCGGTCTCGCCCACGGCCGCCGTCTACTGCGCCACCAAGTACGCCGTCTGGGCGATCTCCGAGGGGCTGCGCCAGGAACATTCGGACCTGCGCGTCACCACGATCAGCCCGGGCGTCACCGAGTCGGAACTGGCGGAAACCATCTCGGACGCGCAGGGGCGCGAAGAGATGAAGGCCTTCCGCAGCGTGGCCATCGGCGCCGACGCCATCGCGCGCGCGATCCGCTTCGCCATCTCGCAGCCGGACGACGTGGACACCAGCGAGATCGTCATCCGCCCCACGGCCAGCCCGCACTGAGCGGGAGGGGCGGCGCAACCCGCGGTGCCGTGTCGGGTGTTGCGCCCCACGGGCTTTGTCATCTGCCCGCCACATGGTGATTCCATACTTGAATCATCTTGTTACACGCGTGCACCGCCACTGCAATGACCGTCCGTTTGCGCATCACCCTGCTGATCGTTCTCGCCTTCCTCGCCCTGTGCTCCGTCGGGGGCTTCGCGCTCTACCAGTCCGCCGACGGCGCCCGCCAGGTCAAGCGGGTGACGGAGGGCGTGGTGCCCAGTGCCATCCATTCCGTCGAGCTGATGGGCCAGCTCAAGGATGTGCAGATGGCCGCGCTCGGCATGGTGACCGCCAGCGACAAGGACGCCGCCCAGAAGCTGCACGAGCAGCTGGTGGAGCGCAAGGCGGTGCTGCAGAAGGCGCTCGAAAAGCAGCTGCAGGAGGCCGACAGCGACGCGCAGCGCGGCCTCGTGAAGGAAGCCTCGATGAGCCTCGAGAACTACTTCGCGGCCATCGACGACACCGCGCGCTTCAAGCTCGCGGGCCAGCAGGAAGCGGCCGAGGCCTTCATGGCCGCCACGGTCGACCAGTACCTGCGCGAGCAGGGCCAGATGATCGAGGCGATCCAGGTCGAGAAGCGCCGCAGCAAGGACGAGGCCATCGGCTCCCTCAACGCGCAGCTGGAACACACCACGACCACGCTGCTGGCCGTGGCCACCGTCGCCATCCTCGGCTTGGCCGCCGCCGGCACCATGCTCTACCGCCAGATCGTGCGCCCGATCCGCGAGATGGAGCTCAAGATGACCGAGATCGCCACCAGCCAGGACTTCTCGCACCGGGTGCCCGTCGCCCGCATGGACGAGATCGGCCGCTCGCTCACCGCGTTCAACGCGATGGTGGCGAAGATCGAGGAAAGCTCCGAACTGGTGCGCCGCAAGACGGCCGACATCCAGGCCATGCTGCACACCATCCCGCAAGGCATCCTGACCTTGCAGGCCGGCCGCACCATCCACCCGGAATACTCCGACCACCTCACGCGCATCCTGGAAGAGGACCATATCGCCGGCCGCGCGCTCGATGCGCTGCTGTTCGACCGCTCCGACCTGAGCGCGGACGCCCGGGCCCAGACCCTGGCCGCGATCGACGCCTGCATCGGCGAGGATGAACTCAACTTCTCCTTCAACGCCCACCTGCTGCCCCAGGAACTGCAGGTCCGTTTCGACGGCGACCGCGTGAAGGTGGTCGAGCTGGGCTGGTCGCCCATCACCGCCGCCGACGGCACCGTGGAGCGCCTGCTGCTGAGCCTGCGCGACGTGACCGAGCTGCGTGCGCTGGCCCGCGATGCCCAGGCCCGCAAGGAAGAGCTGGCCATGGTCGGCGAGCTGCTGGCCGTCGACCCCGACAAGTTCGAGGCGTTCGCAGACAGCGCGGACCACCTGCTGCGCGACATCCGTGCCCTGCTCGACACCGCCGCGGCCCGGCCCGATGCGCGCGCCGATGCGATCGCGGCGATGTTCCGCCACATGCACACGATCAAGGGCAATGTCCGCACCTACGGCCTGCTGCGCATCGCCGACGCCGCCCACGTGGCCGAGCAGCGCTACGCCAACCTGCGCGACGACCCGTCGGCCTGGGACGACGCTGCGCTGCAGTCCGAACACGGCGCGGTGGCCGCGGCACTGGCGGCCTATGTCCGCGTGAACACCGAGACGCTGGGCCGCGGTGCGGCACCCGCGGCTGGCGACGCCGAGGCCGTGCGCATCCCGCGCGCCCGCATCGACGCCCTGCGCATGCGCCTCGCGGCGCTGTCCGGTGACGCCGGCTGCACGCCGGACCACCGCGCCGCACTGGAGCGCGTCGCCGAGGCACTCGCGAACGCCGACGCGCCCGGGCTGGCCGACGTGATCGGCGGTGTCGCCGCCTCGCTGCCGGCACTCGCCCACGACCTGGGCAAGGAAGCGCCCGACGTCGCGGTGCACGAAGACACCCCCGTGGCCGTGCGCCCCGAAGCCGCCGAAGCCCTGCGCAATGCCTTCGTCCACCTGCTGCGCAACGCGCTCGACCACGGCATCGAGCCGGCGGCGGACCGCACGGCCCGGGGCAAGGCGCCGGCCGGCCGCATCCGCATCGCGACCGCACTCCGCGCATCCGGGCTGGAGATCCGCCTGGCCGACGACGGGCGCGGCCTGAACCTGGACCGCATCCGCGACAAGGCGCGCGCGCAGGGCCTGCTGGCCGAAGGCGCCGCGCTGTCGCCCGCAGAGACCGCGCAGCTGATTTTCGCTCCCGGCTTCTCCACGGCCGGCCAGGTGACCGACGTGTCCGGCCGCGGCGTGGGCATGGACGCCGTCCGGGCCTTCGTGGAGTCGCTGGGCGGGGACATCGCCCTGGTGCTGGCCGAAGGCTCCCCGCCGTCGGCCACCCCGTTCGAGACCGTGTTGCGCGTGCCGGCCCGCTGGGCCGTCGCGGTCGCGGCCTGACCTGCGGCAGGGAGCAAGCGATGTCGCAGGAATGGATGTGGCTGGCGGCAGGTTGCCTGCTGGGCGGCGGATCGGCCCTGGCGATCGCCGCCTGGCGCGCGGCGCGCCGCCGGGCCGGCGAGGAACACGCCCGCTCGCAGGCCCTGGCCGTGCGGCAGGCCGGCGATGCCGCGCGCGAGGCCGCCACGGCGCTGCGGGAACGCTGCGCGCAGCTGGAGGCCGAACTGGCCCAGGCGCAACGGCAGTTCGATGATGCCGCCGCCGAATGGCAGCGCCGGCTCGAAGAAACCGGCCAGGACTCCGAGCAGCGCGCCCTCCAGCTCGGCGAGAACACGCTGCACCACGCGCGCACCCAGGCCGAGGCGCTGCGCGAGCTGCAGGGCATCGGCAAGACCTTCGAGCGCTGGCATGCGGACATGAGCACCCTCGTGGCGCACAACCGCAGCCTGCACGACAAGAACGACGCGTTCTCGCAGATCGTGCGCAAGATGGTGATCGTGGCGCTCAACGCCTCGATCGAGGCGGCGCGCGCGGGCGTCGCGGGGCGCGGCTTCGACGTGGTCGCCACGGAAATGCGCGAACTCTCGGCCAGCGCCGAGCGGCTCTCGCGCGACTACCGCACCAGCCTCTACGAGAACGACCTGATCGCCACCACCACCTTCCAGGACATGCAGGCCGGCGGCAAGATGGTCATCAACGCCGCGATGGGCCTGGAACTGGCGAACCGCCGCATCCAGGCCACCCTCGACGGCGGCGGCGGCAGCGACGGCGGGCAGGGCGGCCTGCTGGAGACCGCATGAAGGCGCCGGTCCCTTCCACCACCCTCGCGACCGGCTTCATCAGCGCGCGGGCCCAGGGCAGCCTCGACCGCATGATGGTCTCCGCCCTGCGCCAGAGCGTGGTGCGCAGCGACGCCGTCGCCGTGCAGCCCGTGGATGCGCTGCCCGCCAACGGCGCCACGCACATGGCGGTGCTCTCCATCGCCTCGTTCTCGTTCCGCGTCGTCGCCGCGCTGCACTTCGACCACGGCCCGGCATGGCGCGGCTGGGTCGCGGAGATGAGCGGGCAGGGGGCCGGTCCTTTCAGCGACCAGGCGTTCCTCGACCGCGTCTGCGAGATGGGCAACCTCTGCAGCGGCGCCATCAACCGCGACCTGGGCGGCTTCCAGGCGTTCCTGGGCCTCTCCACCCCGCAGATCCTGGACGCGCGCTGCGCGCCGTACTTCACGCGCGCCGGCTTCGAGCACGTGCGGCATTTCCGCATGGACGTGCGGCCGGACCTGTCCCTGCACGCCTCGCTCTGCGCGCGCGCCTATGCGCCCCTGGACTTCCACTGGGCCGGCCCCGAGCCGGAAGCGGTGGAGTCCGGCGAACTCGAAATGTTCTAAGCGACGAAAGACCCTCCCATGAACACCCGCGACCCTTCCGAAGCCACCGCGCCGGCCGCCCTGGAAAGCAAGGTGCTGGTCATAGAGACCGACGCCGCCGTGCTCGACGCCATCCGCGCCTTCTGCGGCGACAACGCCCTGCAGGGCCACCGCGTGCATCCCCTCAACGTGGCCGGCGTGCTGCGCTCGCGCATCGACCTCGGCGCGGTCTTCGTCGGCGGCCGGCTGCAGGGCGCCGTCAGCGATGGCGTCGAACTCGCCCGCGAGATCGCCCGCCTGCGTCCCGAACTGCCGCTCTTCCTGCGCACCGACGGCGTGGAGCTGCCCGATCCCGGCGCGCTGCCCTCCATCGTGCCCTACACCCTGGCGGACATCGGCGCGCTGCGCGGCGAACTCGACCGCAAGATTTTCGACCGCGTCTACCCGACCTCGCTGGTGCGCGCACTCGGCGAGATGACGCAGTCGGCCCTCGCCAGCCAGTTCAAGGGCATGGAAGTGCGCATGGACCCGCCCTACGTGGTGCGCGACCGCCTCATCCATGGCGAGATGTTCACCCTGATCCCGATGGAAACGCCCTGGTGCCGCGGCTTCATGACGCTGCAGACCGATGCCGAATCGCTGCGCCGCGTCGTCTCCGCGGGGCACACGGTGTTCTCCGCGGAAGACGGCGCGGACTTCCGCAACCTGAACGCCCTGCTGGGCGAACTCACCAACCTTATCTGGGGCGGCTTCCGCAACCGCTACGGCACCGAAGGCGCGGGCGGCACCTTCGGCGTGCAGGTGCCGATCATCGTCAATCACCTGCACCGCTACATCAGCTTCGGCACCGAGAGCCCCCAGCTCTGCTTCAAGTGCCAGGCCTGGTCGCCGGACGACCCGGAAGGCACCACCGTCACGATCTACCAGCGCTTCGCCTTCAGCCTGAGCTGGGCACCCGAGCTCTACCGCGAGAGCGAGACGCTGCTGAGCGGCTTCGTCGAATCGGGCGAGCTGGAGCTGTTTTGAGCGGCGCCGTTTCCCTTTCTCTTTCCTTTGTCTTTCCCTGTTTTTCTCGAGGAGCATTCCACCATGGCCAACGTTCTTGTCGTCGATGATTCGAGCACCGTGCGCAGCGAAGTGGGCAACTTCCTGGGCAGCAACGGCTTCCAGGTCGCGCTGGCCGTCGACGGCCGCGACGGGCTCGCCAAGCTCAAGCAGCACAGCGGCATCAAACTCATCGTGTGCGACGTCAACATGCCCAACATGGACGGCCTCACCATGGCCGAGCGCGTGCGCAGCGAACTCGGCAACCAGCGCGTGAACATCGTCATGCTCACCACCGAAAGCTCCCCCGCCATGAAGGAACGCGGCAAGGCCGCGGGCGTGAAGGGCTGGATCGTGAAGCCGTTCAACGGGCCGGCGGTGCTGGGGTCGTTCCAGAAGCTCGCGGCCTGAGAGCGCCTTTCCACCGCTTCGTGCAGGGCTGGCGAAAGAACAGGGCGCTCGCCTACCGCCATCGCGCAGGCACGGCGTAGGCTAGGGGCCCCGAAAGAGCCCCGCCCGCCCGCCATGAAAATCGCCACCTTCAACGTCAACAGCGTCCGCGCGCGGCTGCCCGCGCTGCTCCAGTGGCTGCAGGAAACACGCCCCGACGTCGCCTGCCTGCAGGAGCTCAAGTGCATGGACGACGCCTTTCCGGCGGAGGCCATCCGCGAGGCCGGCTACGGCGCGCTCTGGCACGGCCAGAAGGCCTGGAACGGCGTGGCCATCCTCGCGCGCGGCACCGATCCGATCGAGGTACAGCGCGGCCTGCCCGGCGACGAGGCCGACACCCAGAGCCGCTACCTGGAGGCCGCCGTGGACGGCGTGCTCGTCGCCTGCCTCTACCTGCCCAACGGCAACCCGGCCCCGGGCCCGAAATTCGACTACAAGCTCGCCTGGCTGGAGCGCCTCGCCCGACGCGCCGCGATGCTGCGCACCCGCCCCGAGCCGGTCGTGATCGCGGGCGACTTCAACATCATCCCCACCGAGCGCGACGTCTACAAGCCCGACGCCTGGGTGGATGACGCCCTGTTCCGCCCGGAAGTGCGCGAAGCCTTCCGCGCCCTGGTGGACAGCGGCTGGACCGACGCGCTGCGTGCCCTGCACCCCGACGAGACCATCTACACCTTCTGGGACTACCTGCGCCAGCGCTGGCAGCGCAACTCCGGCCTGCGCATCGACCATCTGCTGCTCAACCCGGCAGCGGCAAAGCGTTTGAAGGACGCCGGCGTGGACAAGGACGTGCGGGGCAGGCCGCAGCCCAGCGACCATGCGCCGGCCTGGGCGGTGCTGGGCTCGGAACGATGAATCGCCTTCCCGGGCCGTCTCGTGGCTCGCCGCAATAGCGGGGCACCCCAGGCAGTCCGGCGGCCGGGGCGCAGCGCGACCAGGGGCTGGCTGTTGGAACCCATGACGGTCAGGAGATGCCCTGCGGTAGCTTAAGCCGCCGTGCCCGTTGCCGCCCGGGCGCTGGTCACCCTGGCCCGGGCGATGCCATCAGCCCCACTTCATCTCGCCCTTGGCGACCTTCGCACCCAACTGCAGCGCGACGGGCAAGCCCGCGTCGGGGTAGCGCTTGGTCATCGCAGCGATCACGGCTTCGCTGTTGGCCGCCTTGGCGACTTCCTGCTCGAAGGCCAGCAGGTAATCGCGGGTGTAGTTCACGGCCGAGACGTCCAGCGCGCCGCCGGCCGACAGATGGCCGGCCACCACCACGGCCGGCTTGCGGGCGGCGATGGCTTCGAGGTTCTTCACCCAGGCCGCACGCGCGGCGGGCGTCGGGGTGTCCGCCGTCCACACGTGCAGACCCGAGAAGACCAGCACGCCGCCGAACACAGCGTTCAGCGACGGCGCCCAGAGGTAGCGGCGGTTGTCCAGGCCCTGCGCCTTCACGATCTCGATCACGTTGCCTTCCAGGCTCAGCGAAGGGCCGTCGAAGGGCTCGGGGAAGACGACGTCCACCAGCTTCTGCGGTCCATTTTCCTTGAGCTGCGGAGACCAGGTATCGATCTTCTTCTGCACGTTGGCGCGGATCGCGGCGATCGTGTCGGACGCGGCCAGCACCCGGGCGGCGGGGAAGGCGGCCTTGATCGCGCCCAGGCTGAAGTAGTAGTCGGGGTCGCTCTGGCTGATGTAGATGGTGGTCAGCGTCTTGCCCGAGGCCTGGATGGCGTCGGCCACGGCGCGGCCGTCGGGCAGCGAGAAGCCTGCGTCGATGAGGATCGCCTCCTTCGCGCCCGAGAGCAGCACTGGGGCGCGGAAGAAACCCTTCTCGCCGGCCGGGAAGTGCTTCCACTGCAGCGGCGTGGGCGTTACTGCCGGGGCGGCGCAGCCCGAGAGGGCGGTGGCGGCGCCGGCGGATGCGGCGGTCTGAACGAAGTCTCGGCGGGTCATCATGGGTGGTCCTTGGGGAGTGAGAGGTGGAGATCGAGATAAGCGTGGGACGAGGCGGAGAGGGATCAGATCGGGCGAGCGCCTTTACCGGAGAACAGGCCGCCGGGCACCCGCCGCAGGACGACGCCGGGCAGGGCCGCCACTTCCGCCACCGTGCCGCCGGCGCCGTCGCACCAGCCGCAGAGCGGATCGAAAAGGCAGTGCAGTGTCTTGGTCATGGGGGCGCTTCGGAGGGGCTGGGAAAAGCCCCGATGTGGTCGATGCACGGATGGTAGGTAGCCCTCATTGACAAATAAATCACGCCAAGGCTGATAATCTGTATGCCAATGGCAGACAATGATTTCGAACCCGGCGCCAGCCACCTCGCCAACCTCAAGCGCATGGCGTATTTCGCGGCGGTGGTCGAGACGGGCAGCTTCACGGCGGCCGCCCTGCGGCTGGGCATCACCAAGGCGGTGGTCAGCCAGCAGGTGGCACGGCTGGAGCGGGAATTCCGCACGACGCTGCTCACCCGCACCACCCGCAGGGTGGCGCCCACGGATGCGGGCAAGGCCTTCCATGCGCGATGCGCGCTGGTCCTGAAGGAAGCGCACGACGCGTTCGATGAACTCGGCGAGGGGGCGACCGAACCTTCGGGCACGCTGCGCCTGACGGCCGCGCTGGATTACGGCATCACGACCATCGTGCCGGCCGTCACCGAGTTCACGCGCCGGTATCCGCAATGCAAGGTGGACGCGATCCTCAGCGACCAGTCGATCGACGTGATGTCCGGCCAGGTGGAGCTGGCGATCCGCGTAGGGTGGCTGACAGACCCGGGCGTGCAGGCCCGGCAGATCGGCGCATTCCGCCAGTTGCTGGTCGCGGCGCCCGCGTGGCAGCACGAGGTGAGCGCCCTGCAGGATCCGCAGGGCATTGCCCGCATCCCGTTCGTCGCCAACACCGCCTTGCGCGAGCCCACGCGCTGGAGTTTTTCGCGCGGCGAACTGGAGCGCGAGGGCGTCTCCGTGCATGCCGTGGTGTCCCTGGACGCGACGCTGGCAGTGCGCGAGGCGGTGCGCCTCGGCGCCGGGCTGTCCGTGCTGCCGGACTATGCGGTGGCCGAGGACCTGGCGGCGGGCCGGCTGGTCCACGTGCTGCCGCAATGGGCGCTGCCGTCCGGGGGCATCCACGCGGTGTTTCCTCCGGCGCGCTTCCGGCCGGCGAAGGTGCGGGCATTCGTGGACCTGTTGCAGGAGACCGCGTCGACGGGCGCGCATGCGGGGCGGACGCTCCCTGGCGCACCGGCCCGGCCGTAGGGCGGCGCCGATGCAGTTGCGTATGCAGATCGGGCACATTGCGTTCGGCTTCGAACGGAGGTGCCTGGGCGAGTCTGTCGTGCGATCTACCTCATGCTCGGCGCTTCGGTGGAGGATGGGGTGACATAGAGGCGAGGACTGTGCGTGCGCCGATGTGGGTCAGGCCAGGCCGGCAGTGGTACCTCAGGTTTCGTCATGGGAATCCATCGCTGCCTTCGGAGCACGGCCTCCCTCGACTGGCGAATCCCAGGCGCAGTGCCCGGTTTGAATGTGCCGGCCTGCTGCGGCATGCCGGAACGATCGCACGCGGGCGCACTTTTTGATACAAAGATTTGGAATTTTCTTATTCTCTGTCGTTATACTTTCATAAAAAGCAGTCCTTAGTAAAGGCGCGCGGCAGGCTACAGTCCTGCATCGATCCCGACAGTGGATCGAGCAAAAATTTCAGGGAGGGGAAATACCATGCGAACCCATGCAGATGGGGCAGCGAGTGTGCCGGTGGCCGAGGGGATACGCGGCGGATGCCATCGGTTGGATGTGCATCGCTCCAAAAGAATCGCTCAACGTGCTCGGATCCGATGCTTGACGGTAACGTCTCAAAGCCATTTCGGCCATCTCGGCCCCGATTTCTCTGCCATAGATATCCTGACTGTCCTGTACGGATCGGTCATGGCATCCCGTGCCTTCAGCGACCCATTGCGAGACCGTTTTGTCCTCAGCAAAGGGCATGCCGCCTTGGCCCTCTATTCGGTATTGATCGAATTGGGGTTTTGGAACGAAGACATGTTGCTGAATTACGGCCGTTCGGGAGGATTGCTCGGCGGCCATCCCTCGTCCTCAGTCAGCGGGATCGAAACCTGTACCGGTGCGCTGGGTCATGGATTGCCTTTCGCCGTGGGGGCGGCTGCCGCTGCAGCAGCGAGCAGTGGCAAACAAAAGACGTTCGTGCTTCTCGGAGACGGCGAGTTGCAAGAAGGCAGTAATTGGGAGGCGGCGATGTTTGCGAGTGCACGCTGCCTCGGTAATTTGACGGCCATCATAGATCGCAACGGACTGCAGCAAGGACGAGAAACGGAACAGGTCAATCCCTTGGGTCCTTTGGCAGACAAATGGCGTGCTTTCGGATGGGACGTCGAGGAAATCGACGGCCATGATCACATTGCGATTTTCGAGGCTCTTGCTCGGGCCGAGCGTTCAACGCGGCCGCGGTGCCTGATCGCGATGACAAAAAAAGGCAGGGGTGTTTCTTTCATGGAGGGGAATGCAGCATGGCATCACAAATTGCCTTCTCTGTCGGAGGCCGCTCAGGCACTGGAAGAGCTGAGCCGATGAACGTCGACGAGGGGTTGGAAGATCCGAAAGATGCCTTCGCCGCGGAAGTGTTGAACCTCGCCCGGCACGATCCCAGGGTGTGCCTGGTCATCAACGATTGCCTGTCTTCGACGAATGCCAGGTTCTTTTTGGAAGAGTTTCCGGATCGCGTCTTTGACGTCGGCATTGCCGAGCAGAACATGGTGGGAGTGGCGGCCGGTCTGGCAAGCGGCGGGATGATCCCGTTCGTCTGCGCTGCGTCATGCTTTCTTTCTGGGAGAGCACTGGAGCAGATCAAGGTGGACATTGCCATGTCGAAGGCCAACGTGAAGCTGTGCGGGTTCAGCAGCGGTTTCACCTACGGCTCGCTCGGGGCGACGCACCATGCGATCGAGGACATCGCATGGATCAGAGTGCTCCCGAATGTCCGCTTTGCCGCGCCATGCGACGCCCGCGAAGCGAGGGCCGTCGCCAGGGCCCTGCATGCGCATGAGGGGCCGGCGTTCGTTCGGCTGGCGCGAGGTGGCAGGCGCAACATCACCAGCCGCGACGAGTACCAGTTTGGTCGTGCCGAGACACTCCGCGACGGACGCGATGTCGCGCTGCTGGGTACCGGTTCGATGGTGCACAACCTGGTCCAGGCCGCGCAACTTCTGGAAGATGACGGCATCACGTGCAGGGTCCTGAATTTCTCCAGCATCGCCCCGATCGACACGGCGGCCATTGTCCAGGCATGCCGGGATACGAGGGGCATCGTCTGCGCCGAGGAGCACCAAGTCGGGGGAGGGCTGTTCGGTGCCGTCGCGGAGGTGGTCGTCAGCCGAGCGCCGGCACCGATGCTGGCGCTCGGCGTGCCGGGTGTATTCGCGCCAGTAGGCGACAGCGGTGATCTGCTCAGGCATTTCGGACTGGAGCCTGCGCAGATGGCCTCGCGTGTGCGGCATTGGCTGGCTGCGATGAATCGAGAAAAAAAGGAAATGGCCAGTGCATAAGCAACCACTATTACCGGGGGCTGCGCCCAACGTCAGTTTCGAAGAAAGACCCACCAGCACTTTCTTCGTGGTATCCGGGCCCGGTGGTACGGGAAAGACCACCTTGATCAAACGTTGGCTCCGCGACTCTCCCGACCTGGGCTATGTTCCCAATGTCACGACGCGCGCGCCGCGTGCGTCCTCTGCCGTCGATGAGTCCGGGTTCTACGAATTCGTGTCGAGACAGGAATTCCAGGAAATGGTCAAGGCGGAGGCTTTTGCGCAATGGGTGAATCCTTCGGAAGGGAAGTACTACGGCACGCCGATCAAACCCTTGCAGGAGGCGATCGTGGCGGGTAAGGACCTGGTTTTCGACTACACGCCGCAGCTGTACATCAACCTCCGCCGCCAGTTCAGGGAGCAGGTCGTCGGTATATTCGTCATTCCTCCGACATTCGAGGAGCTGCTTTCGCGCCTCGAGAGGCGGGGAACGGAGCGAGGCGAGGAGCTGTACATCAAGCAGCAGATGGCATTGCAGGACCTCAGCTACGTCGATGAACATGAATACCACCTCGTAAACAAGGATCTGGATTGCAGCCTCGAGGTTCTCAAGGCCATACGAACCGCCGAAAGACACAGGCTCACTCGACTGAGAAATGTGGGGCCGAACTGCAAGAAGCTGTCGCCGCGGTCGATGATGTTCTACTACGATCCATTGTTCGAGCGCGTCAATGGCATCGCACAACTGCAGCCGCAAAATGCCGATGCAGCTTGAATACGGTGAATTGCTCTCGCTGCTAACCGTACAGGAGGCGAAGATCCAGGCGTATCGAAACGATTTCGTTTCGGAGGAGGCTTGGGAAATCCTGCGCCGGGTCTGGGGCGATCGAGTCGGCGAATTCCTCTACGGCCATTCATTCGTACTGATCAAGCCTGAGGCCCTGGCCAGGCGTTGCAGCCAGTCGGTGCTTTCATTCCTGCACAAAAAGCGGCTAGTACCTGTTGCGATGACGCAGGTATCCGTTGACCGGAATGCCGCGCATCTCATATGGCGTTTCCAGTGGAATGCAGCGACGGTGGATCGGGTGCGGTTGACGAACATGGTCAATGCGCAAAGCAGTTCCATCCTGGTCCTGGTGCGTGATTCCGACCCGGGAGTGATTCCGGCGTCGGTCAAGCTTTGGGGTATGAAGGGGTCGGCCCATGCGGATCGGCGCAATGAACAGCATCTACGCACCTTGCTCCGCATGCACAACCGGATGCTGGGTTTCGTCCACACGCCCGACGAGCCGGCGGATCTTGTTCGTGACCTCTCGATTCTGCTCGGTGGTCCGGCACTGGTTGCGCTGATGCGCGACTGCGCCGCCGCTCCGACGAGGCCAGTCGTTGATCTTTCCGCCAGCTTGTGCGCCGAAGTGCGGCGCATCGAGGCTGCGTCGCTGAAGAACGAAATCGATCCCGTTGGCTCCATGGCGCGGCTGGAGGATGCCTTGTGCGAGAGATCCCCCGGAATGCGCGTGCTGGCGGATGCCATGCAAAGCCATACCAAGATACCGCTCGACGTGGTCCTTGATGCAACTGGTGGCGGGCAGGCGCAGTTCTGGGACGTTCTTACCGTCGCTTCTGAATTGATCCAGCACGACAGGCCCGGCGTCAAGCCCCTGATCGATGCCCGTGCGGTCGGCGAAGTCACCTCGCGCTGGGCCGAACACGGCGCGGTTCTGAAAAACGCACTCGATGAATCAATTCATGCCTTCTAAAGATGAGGAACGCGGGCAGGTGTACAGCCTGCTCAACGGCACCGTGAGCCTGTCCAGTGACTTCATTCTGGACAATGCCTATCTCCGTGACGGTGATGCTGCCTTCGTCGGCGGCTCATTGATCGAGGGCATCGGAAATGCCATGTCCGACGTGGATGTCCACGTGGTAACCGACGATCTTCGGCGGGAGCGGGACATTGCGCTGGATATGCACTACAGGACGCTCAGCAAGGACCGGTCCATCCTGACGGGGACGGCGCCGATGGCGGAGGTTTTCCTGATACACACCGTCGTGCCGTCGACGCACATCAAGGTGGACATCGAATACCGCTCGAAGGCCGAGATGGACGCACTGGTGTCCCAGGTTCGCGGTACCTTCGATTACGCCACCCAGTCGCTGGTGTTGCTTACGAAGTACATGAGCGCTCGCGACATGGCCTTCGTGCATCGGCTCTTCAATTCGCATGGGCTCGCCGGAAAGGCCTATCTCGACGATCTGCGCGACCGAACGGGTCTCAAGATCTTCCTGTACCTGATGTACCGGTGGAAAGCTTCCGATTTCTCGGTGCTGCTCGACATTGTCGGCGCGTGGAATGAGGGCGAATGGGCTCGTTGCGCCGACCTTGCACGCGAGAACATGGTCACCCAGTTCCACGCCTACACGCATCTGTGCGGTAATACCAACTATCACAGGAAGTGGATCGTCCGGTATGGGGCGAGGGCGGGTGTGGATGCGCGTCTCTACGAGCGCTACCTGCATCTGCTGCTGGCCAGCTGCGGCCGTGAAGCCGGGGAGACGAAGGCGTACATACTCGCCACCATCGATTTCATCGATGAGCTTTTCGAAGCCAGCCGCCTGTTGCTTGAGGCCGAACCGATCTTTCCCTCCGGCGCTCAGGCAAAGGAGCGCATTTCCACGTTCTTCCGGCATGAGACGGAAGAGTATTCAGACATGGAAATGCAATATCGCCTGAGGGTGTACGAACCCACCGGCAAAGCCACGCGGGCATGGTTCGCATGAGCGATCTGCGACCTCTCGTGGGCGTTTCATGCTGTCTGCGCGGCATCGCTTTTGGTGACTATCCCCCTACGCCACATCACACCGTGTTCCACAAGTACGTGGACTACGTTCTCGATGAACTGCAGGCCGTACCGGTCCTGATTCCCGCTACCCCGTCGCTTGGCGGGCCCACCGGCGCGCTGTCATTGCTCGCCGAACGCCTGGATGGAGTGTTGTTCACGGGTTCGCCGAGCAACGTCGGTCTTCGGCGCCGGGACGATGAACTGGTCGAGATCGAACCTGTCGGCCAGCCGGATAGAGCGCGCGATGAGACAACGCATTGGTTGATCCGGCATTGCCTGTCGCAAGGAGTACCCATGTTGGGAATTTGCCGTGGAATGCAGGAGATGAACGTGGCTTGTGGCGGGGAATTGCATGAACAGGTCCACGAGCTTGGCTGTTTCGAGGATCACCGGTCGGACAAGTCGCTCCCCTACCAGGAACGATACAAGGCGCGCCATTCGATTCGCATCCACAGAGGAAGTTATTTGAGCGACTTGATCGAACGTTCGGGCAGCATGGGCCTGGAGCTGAAAGTCAACTCCCTGCATTCGCAGGCAGTGTCGGACCTTGGGGATGGGGTCTCCGTTCAAGCCACGAGCGAGGACGGCGTGACCGAAGCGATCGTCCTGACCCGTGCGCGTGAATTCGCGTTGGGCGTCCAATGGCACATTGAATGGGGTGCTAGCGCGTGCGACCTGGACAAGGTCATTTCAAGCGCTTTTCGTGCAGCGTGTGTCCGGCGGGCCCGGCGCACAGGTCGCAAGGCGGTGCCATGAGCGGCGGGTCCATTGGCGCTCAAGACCGGGGCCTGACCGGCAAGGTGGCGATCATTACGGGAGCGTCCAGCGGCATCGGTATGGCGCTGGCGGGCAAGCTGGCGCAGATGGGAATGCAACTGGTCGTGCATGGTCGCCGCGAGAGCCGTTTGAAGTCGCTGGCATCCAGGTACACCGGCATCGAATGGATCGCAGGTGATCTGGTGGAGGGCGACGCATGCGCGTTATTGCTCGAGCGAGCGGTGAGCTGTTTCGGGCACGTCGATTTCGCCATCAACAATGCAGGCGTCAACCATACCGGGACCATTGAGCAGATCGATGTCGACCAAGTCTGCGCCATGTCGCGCATCAATGTCGAAGCAGCCTATCGATTCACATACACCTTGCTGAAACACTTCCGCAGCCAGGAATATGGCCACCTGATACACACCACCAGCATCATGGGCCACAAGGTGCGGGAGACCGCGGGGGCCTATGCAGGGACCAAACATGCCATCGAGGCGCTGTGCGAAGCGCTGCGCATGGAGCTTGCCCGAAGCCGGATCAAGGTGTCGTGCGTTGCACCGGGCCTCGTGGAAACGGAGCTGCACCGCGGCGCGGCGGTGCGGCCGGCCGTCGCCCGGAACATTGCCCGGCCGCTCCAGCCGGGCGACGTTGCCGAGAGGATTGTCTGGCTCATGCTGCAGCCTCCTCACATCAACGTTCCTCAGCTCATCGTGCTTCCCCAGGATCATCCGATCTGACGGAATTTCCCCAATTTCTGACCGAAGAACTTCATTTTGGACACCGTATCACTAGGCCTCGTCATGCTCTCTGCGGTGATGCATGCGGCATGGAATCTCGTCGTCAAGAAGGATGACGACAAGTTTCTCTCGCTGACCGTGATGGCTGCTACCTCCGGAGGCATTTGCCTGGCAATGCTGCCATTTTTCCCCGCTATGGAGCCGGGGGCATGGAAGTGGCTGGCGGTCTCCGCGCCATTGCATGCCGGTTACCGGATCTGTCTCAGCGCGGGCTACAAGCACGGAGACATGAGCCAGGTGTATCCCATCGCCCGTGGTGCGACACCGCTGATGGTGACCGCGATCTCGGTCCTGTTGCTGGGTACGGTGCTGGCGCCGTGGAAATATGTAGGCATAGCCGTCATCGGCGTGGGCATCATGGGCTTGTCCTTTTCCCGGGGGGTGCCGAAAAGGCACGAGGGCCATGCCATCGCTTTCGCATTGGCTACCGCGGCATTCATCGCGGTGTTTACCTTGCTGGACAGCCAGGGTGCACGCGTCAGCGGGCAGGCGTTCACGTACGTGCTTTGGCTGTTCGTACTGGAAGGACTGCTGATGCTTCTGATCGCGGCTGCGACCGGATTCAGCAGGCTGCAGTCTTATGTCGCGAGAAACGGGCGCAACTGCCTGGTCAACGGCTTTGTCATGTCGGCAGCCCACGGGCTCGTGATTATTGCGCTGTCCCGCAGCCAGCCTGCGCTGGTTTCGGCACTGCGTGAGACAAGTGTCGTGTTCGGAGCACTCTTCGGGGCCATTTTCCTGAAGGAAAAAGTGACGGGCGTGCGGCTGACCTGCACGCTGTTCGTGACCGTCGGCCTTGTGGTGAGCGTATTGGGCTGAGGTCGCGAAGGGGGCAGCATGGCGACTCGGCCCCCAGGCCGCTACGCTTCGAAGGCTGATGACCAGGCGTTGAATACATCGGCGGCCAAATCCGCGCTGTCTTCCAGGCCGAGCCAGAACCGTGCGATGCAGCCCGCACCAGGTCGGGAGTTCTCCAACTGCTGTGCGCAAGCGCTGTCCTTGCCGTAGAACATCACCAGGCTGGTGGGGCCTCCCCATGAGAAGCCGAAGTGAAAGAGTGTCAGCGCTCCGAGGAATGCTTCTATTTTCGTGGTGGGGACGAATGCGCCGAATGCGATACTGAACAGGCCCGTCGACGCCGTGAAATATTGTTTCCAGTTTTCATGGCCCTTGCTCCCGGCGAATGCCGGATGCATGACGGCCGCAACCTCTTTTCTTTCCGAAAACCATTGTGCGAGACGCAAGGACGCTTCCGTGCTGGCCGTGTAGCGGAGGCTGAGCGTGGGCAGGCCCCTCAGCACCAGATAGATATCGTCCGGCGAAACGTGCATTCCAAGAAAATGACGTGTCTCGGACAGGCTGCGCGAGATATCCTCGCGCACGCTTGCCACGCTTCCCATCACCACATCCGCACCGCCGGACTGGAGCTTCGTCAGCGCCTGGACGGACACATGAAAGCCGAGTTCGAACGCGCGCAGATGCATTCCTGCGCTGTAGGTGTTGTCGATCGCGGCGATGCATCCCCGTTCGTCTGCCCACCCGGCCAGGCGCCGCAGATCCGGAACTTCCATGGTGACCGAACCTGGTGCTTCGACCCACAGGAGGCGGGCGGATGAAGGAATGGCCTCGTTCCACGTATCCGGCGCCATGGGGTCGTAGAGCACGATCCCGATGCCGAAACGTCGGAACACATGGCGCAGCATCTGCTGTGCAGTTCCGTAGCCGTTCGTCGGAATCGCAACGATATCGCCTGGTGCCAGCAGGGCCATGCAGGTCAACGAATAGGCCGCCAGTCCGGAGGACACCAGAAGCGCCTGTCGGGCGCCCTCGATCCGGGCGAGTTTGGTCTCCAGTTCGTATGCGGCCCGGGAACCGTCTCTTCCGTACGGCGGCCGGCTGCGGTCGCGCCAGTCAGCGCTTTTCAGCCGTGCAAGCGTCGGCAGAAAAATGGTGGACGCGCGGTGAACCGGAGGGAGCGCCGAGACTGGATCGTCCGTTTCCTCTGCAGCCATCGGCTGAGACAGGAGGGTCCGGGGTGTATGGTGATGCATCCAGGTACGAACGTTGGTAGCTATGTTGAAGGGAGACGAGACTTGAAGCGATTCACGATAGCTGGAAATTCCCCGCTGACCCCCGGCAAGTGGAGGGATTCCTTCAAGTTCTCCATGCTGGGCCTGGCGTCTTTTCTCGGCGGGCGACGTTGGGGGCCAGCGCACGATGACTGGTTGCGGAGATGGCTTCCCCTGCTTCACCAGAGTGTAGGTGACCGGGTGACCGTCGAACTCGGCTGCGGCAATGGAGCGGATCTCGCGATGCTGGCCGCCGAAGGGTTACGCGTGATCGGACTCGATCGTTCACCGACGGCAATCGCCGAGGCAGGAAAGAAGATTTCTCCGCAGCTCCTGTATTGCCAGGATCTCTGCGACCGGTTTCCGCCAGCGGCCCAAGGCGCCGGCGCCGTGATCGCGAGCCTGTCCCTGCACTATTTTTCCGTGGACCAGACGAATGACGTGATGCTCCGCATACGCGAGTGTCTCGCTCCTGGCGGCATCTTTCTTTGCCGCGTGAATTCGACGCAGGATACCCATTTCGGCGCGGGCGGCCATCGCCCGCTGGCAGAGAACCAGTATCTCGTCCATGGCCAGTTGAAGCGCTTCTTCGATGAAGCGGCAGCCCGTTCCCTGTGCGGCGAAGGCTGGGAGGTTCTCAGTGTCGAGGAGAAGACGATACAGCGCTATGCGCTGCCAAAGGCGGTCTGGGAAATCGTTGCACGCCGCACCGGTTCGGTATCCGTTCTCGACGGTTGAATGGCGCGCCCGGCGGTGCCGTCAACCGGCGACCGGTCCCGCGAGACGGGGCGACACCACTTGGACAATGCCATCCATGTTGGCCGGCTTGGTGAAGTGGTGGTCGAACGGACTGCCGTGCCGCAGCGCTGAAATGCTGTGGATGTTGCCCGACAGTGCCACTAGCAGCAGCGAGTCATGTGGAAATGCTTTTTTTGAGCGCCGAGGCCAGCTGATTTCATCGTGCGGCAAATCGCCAGAGCGGACGGTGGCTATTACAACGGGCGCGTGGCGAGGACGAAAAAAAACCGGCCCAGAAGCCGGTTTCCTGTGGAAGGTGCTGCGCGGTCAGTACCGGCCGCCGCCGAAGCCGCCATTGCCATAGCCGACATCGGAGCGCTTGTCCACGGCGTAGCCGGCTGGGCTGTAGCCGCCGGAGCCGCCGTTCGCTTCACGCGGGCGGGCCAGGTTGACCACGATGGAGCGTCCATCGACGGACAGGCCGTTCAGGCCGGTGATCGCCGACTGCGCGTCTTCGGCGGAGGACATTTCCACGAAGCCGAAACCTTTGGAGCGACCGGTTTCGCGGTCCATCATGATCTTGGACGAAGTGACGCCGCCGAACTCGGCGAAATTGCTGCGCAGGCTGTCGTCGGTCACGGAATAGGGCAGGTTGCCCACGTAGATTTTGCAGCTCATGAGGAGCCTTTCTGAAAGAGGGCGGGCGGGGAGCCCGCAGGAGGAATGCCCGGCCCGGCGAGCGGGGCGATGATGCCGCGCCCGTCAGGGCGAGGGGCGTCTGCGACGGCGGAGGTCAACAGACGGGAGGGTGCGCCATGCATGTCTGCAGCCAGCCCTGGGTGACTGCGAAGAGCCGGGCGGCTTCGCGCGAGGCGAATGTCCTGTCGAAACGGAACACCCGGCAGTAGCTGCCGCTGCTCTGGGCGCGGTGGACGGCGAAGGAGGCTCGGAAGCGACCGCAACCGGTCGGATGTGTCGCGGGCGAAACGACGTACTTGCCCATGGAAATAGCGGTATTAGGGATCTGGAGCATTCAATGACGCAGGTTGAAACCGGCCTGCGTGAGCTGGGGGACATTCGGGGATCTGCAGCTCAGCAGATCCGCCGTGCGATGGAAATCGCCATGTCTCTGCGAGGCGGTGTCCACCCGGGCAGAGCGTTCTGGTGGCGGTACGGTGGAGTGGCCGCCAGACCCAGAATGACGTCCATCATACCACCCAGGAATTTTGCTGTCGATCAATATTCCTGTTGGTTTTAAAAAAGCCCGGCAGGCCCTGGTCAGGCCGCCTTCTCCACATGCCCCTGCCGCGTGTACAGAAAATCGATCACGGCCTTGCGGCACTGCAGATACACCGGGTCCTCCGCCAGCTCCACGCGGCTGCGCGGCCGTGGAATGTCCACCTGCAGCACCTCGCCGATGGTCGCCGCCGGCCCGTTGGTCATCATCACGATCTTGTCGGACAGCAGCACCGCCTCGTCCACGTCGTGGGTCACCATCACCACGGTGCTCTGCGTGCGCGCCACGATCTCCAGCAGCTCGTCCTGCAGCTTGGCGCGGGTGAGGGCGTCCAGGGCGCCGAAGGGCTCGTCCATCAGCAGCACCTGGGGCTCCATCGACAGCGCCCGGGCGATGCCCACGCGCTGCTTCATGCCGCCGGAGATCTCGCCGGGGCGCTTGTGCGCGGCGTGGGCGAGGCCCACCAGCGCCAGGGCGGCGGCGGTGCGCTCTTTCAGGCGCGCCTTGGATTCGGTGGCGCCGAAAACGCGCTCCACGGCCAGGTGCACGTTGCCTTCGCAGGTCAGCCAGGGCAGCAGGGAGTGGTTCTGGAAGACGACGGCGCGGTCCGGGCCCGGGCCCCTGATTTCCTTGTTGGCGCAGATCAGGGCGCCGGCCGTGGGCGTGGTCAGGCCCGCGATCAGGTTCAGCAGGGTGGATTTGCCGCATCCCGAGTGCCCGATGAGCGAAACGAATTCGCCCTTGGCGATCGCCAGGTCGATGCCGCGCAGCGCGGGGAACAGGCCCTTGGTGGTCTTGAAGGTCTGCTCCACGCCCTGTATTTCGATGAACTTGGTGTTGAGGGAGGCATGCATGGGGAACTCCGGTGTGGGGTGGGTCGGGCCGGGCCGGATCAGGCCTTGACCTCTTCGAACGAGAAGGCCGTGGCGAGCTTGACCAGGGCGTATTCGAGCAGCAGGCCGACGATGCCGATCACGAAGATCGCGATCAGGATGTTCTTCACGTTCAGGTTGTTCCACTCGTCCCACACCCAGAAGCCGATGCCCACGCCGCCGGTCAGCATCTCGGCGGCGACGATCACCAGCCACGCGGTGCCGACGGCCAGGCGCACGCCGGTGAGCATGTACGGCAGTACCGAGGGGAAGAGGATGGTGGTGGCGATCTTCCATTCGGAGAGGTTCAGCACGCGGGCGACGTTCATGTAGTCCTGCGGCACGCGCTGCACGCCCACGGCGGTGTTGATGATCATCGGCCAGATGGAGCAGATGAAGATGGTCCAGATGGCCGCGGGGTTCGCGCCCTTGAAGACCAGCAGGCCGATCGGCAGCCAGGCCAGCGGCGAGACCGGGCGCAGCAGGCTGATGAGCGGGTTGAACATGCGCGAGAGGAAGGTGAAGCGCCCGATCACGAAGCCCGCCGGGATGCCCACCACCGCCGCGAGGCCGAAGCCGACGGCCACGCGTTCGAGCGAGGCGAGCACGTTCCAGCCCACGCCCTGGTCGTTGGGGCCGTTGCGGTAGAACGGATTGCTGAAGATCTCCACGGCCTGTTTCCAGGTGTCGGCCGGGTTGGGGATGCTCCCGCCGGTGGTGGAGGACACGATCGCCCACACCACGAGCAGCAGGCCGATGCCGCAGGCCGGCGGCAGCACCGCGAGCCAGAAGCCGCGCAGCGCGGCCGAGGTGTCGCGGGGCGTGGAGGTGGCGGCGGGCGCGGGGGCCCGGGGGGTGGATGCGTTCGTCGTCATCGTCGTGGAGGCGGTGGGCGCTGCGCCGGCAGGCGCGGCGGCGTGGTGGGCGGCGGCGGAGCCGGGCTCCGGGGCGGCATGGAAGACGGCACTGACCATGGAGAACTCCTTCGCGTGGATGCGTCGTGGGGGCGTGTGGAGGAGGGCTTCAGGGAGCCCGGTCAGGCCTTGATCCTGAAGCCGTCCGCGTACTTCGCCGGGTCCTTGCCGTCCCAGACGATGCCGTCCACCAGCTTGCTGGTGCGCATGTCGCTCTTCGGCAGCGGGGCCTTGGCGGCGGTGGCAGCCTGCTTGTAGAGGTCGATGCGGTTGATGGACTTCGCCACGCCGAGGTAGTCGGGGTGGTCCTTGATCAGGCCCCAGCGCTTGTGCTGGGTGAGGAACCACATGCCGTCCGACAGGTAGGGGAAGTTCACCGCGCCATCGTTGTAGAACTTCATGTAGTCGGGGTCGTCCCAGGTCTTGCCCAGGCCGTCCTGGTAGCGGCCCAGGATGCGCTGGTTGATCGCGTCCACGCCGGTGTTCACGTAGGCCTTGCCGGCGA
>Ga0308171_1001826_pt1 | contig 25848 bp, 21 predicted proteins | sample PhyGR1_FD_202135 | JGI IMG/M metagenome (GOLD analysis project Ga0308171, IMG submission 202135) | Phyllosphere microbial communities from UC Gill Tract Community Farm, Albany, California, United States - DLSLSG.R1 | ecosystem: Host-associated > Plants > Phyllosphere > Unclassified | place: USA...
ACATCTGCTTGAACTTGTCATAGCTGCCGATGCCCGGCTTCATCATCTTGGTGAGCGGGCCCTGCTCGGTGTGCTCCGGGGCGATCTTGAGGTAGCCGCCCACGTGGTGCTGCACCAGCTCCTTGACGTACTCGGGGCTCTTCACGGCCAGGTCGTAGCGCAGGCCCGAGCCGATCAGGATCTTCTTGATGCCCTTGAGCGCCCGGCCCCGGCGGTAGATCTGGATGAGCGGGTCGTGGTTGGTGCCCAGGTTCGAGCAGATGCCGGGGTAGACGCAGCTGGGCTTGCGGCAGGCGGCCTCGATCTCCGGGCTCTTGCAGCCCAGGCGGTACATGTTGGCCGTGGGCCCGCCCAGGTCGGAGATGGTGCCGGTGAAGCCCGCCACCTTGTCGCGGATGTCCTCGATCTCGTGGATGATGGAATCTTCCGAGCGGCTCTGGATGATGCGGCCTTCGTGCTCGGTGATCGAGCAGAAGGTGCAGCCGCCAAAGCAGCCGCGCATGATGTTCACCGAAAAGCGGATCATCTCCCACGCCGGGATCTTGGTGGCGTGGTCGTGGCTGCCGTTCTCGTCGGCATAGCTCGGGTGCGGCGCCCGTGCGTAGTGCAGGTCGAACACGTGGTCCATCTCGGCCGTGGTGAGCGGAATGGGCGGCGGGTTGATCCACACGTCGCGGGCCGTCGCGCCTTCGCCGTGCGCCTGCACCAGGGCGCGGGCATTGCCGGGGTTCGTCTCCAGGTGCAGCACGCGGTTGGCGTGGGCATAGAGCACCGGGTCGCTCTTGACCTGCTCGTAGCTCGGCAGGCGGATCACGCTCCGGTCGCGCGGGGGAACCTTCAGCCGCGTGCGTAGCGCCGGGTTGGCCACGAACTGGATGGGCTGGATGGCCGGATTGGCGCCATTTTGGCCGCCAACGCCCGCGCCGTCTGCGCCTTGCGCTATCGATTCAAGAGCACCTTCCTTGCTGCAGGTGGCGCCTTGCGATGCCGCCTGCTCGCTGGTCGTCATGTAGGGGTTGACGTGCGCCTCCACCCGGCCCGGCTCGTCCACGGTGCTGGAATCGATCTCGAACCAGCCCTGGCCCGATTCGTCGCCCGGGCGCCGCACGAAGGCCGTGCCGCGCACGTCGGTGATCTGCTCGACCGGTTCGCGCGCGGCCAAGCGGTGGGCCACCTCGACCAGGGCGCGCTCGGCATTGCCGTAGAGCAGCAGGTCGCACTTGGCGTCGACCACGATGGAGCGGCGCACCTTGTCGCTCCAGTAGTCGTAATGGGCGATGCGGCGCAGGCTGCCCTCGATGCCGCCCAGGATGATGGGCACGTCCTTGTAGGCTTCGCGGCAGCGCTGGCTGTAGACGATGGCGGCGCGGTCGGGACGCTTGCCGCCCACGTCGCCGGGGGTGTAGGCATCGTCGCTGCGGATCTTCCGGTCGGCCGTGTACCGGTTGATCATCGAATCCATGTTGCCCGCCGTCACGCCCCAGAACAGGTTGGGCCGGCCCAGCGCCTTGAAGGGCTCGGCACTCTGCCAGTCGGGCTGGGCGATGATGCCCACGCGAAAGCCCTGCGCCTCCAGCCCGCGGCCGATCACGGCCATGCCGAAGCTGGGGTGGTCCACATAGGCATCGCCCGTCACCAGAATCACGTCGCAGCTGTCCCAGCCCAGTTGCTGCATCTCCTCGCGGCTCATGGGCAGGAACGGCGCCCGGCCGAACCGCTTCGCCCAGTACGGGCGATAGCTGGTCAGCGGCTTGGCGGCGCGCGCGAAAAAGGAAACGTCGACAGGGGCGTTCATCAAGTGGTGCGTGGGGGGAGGGCCGTGGATTTTAGGCGGTTCGGCAGTTCCGTGCCGCCGTGGGGTGTTTTCCGCCGTCCAGCCGCCCGAACGGCCTATTCGGCGGTGCCGTCGATAGCATTTACCCCCATTGCGCGATTGGTAGTTAATTCTTGCTTAAGAAAGCCAATCCAAAGATAGTCCGCTTACGTATTGAGACAAACGCATCTTCTTGTTAAACATTGGCGGTTCAACCCCTACCAGAAAGCCCCCCCATGCGCACTTCCACCATGAAAGTCAAAGCCCAACTCGGACTCGCCTTCGGCGCGCTGGTCGTGGCCGTTCTTGCCGTCTCCGGACTGTCGCTGCGCTCGCTCGACGAGGCCGACCAGACCTTCAACAACTACGTGCACGGCATCGACCGGCAGACCAACCTCGCCGAAGAGATGCGCGACGCCGTGAACCGCCGGGCGGTCGCCGTGCGCAACGAAGTGCTGGCGACGTCTCCCGAGGAAGCCAACAAGGAACGCGACCTGGTCCTGAAGGCCGATGCCGAGGTGCAGGCGCGCATGGCCGAACTGCAGCGGTTGGTCGCCGCGGACGCCGCGGTGCCCGCGGCCACCCAGCAGCTGCTGGCCGACCTGGTGCGCATCGAGGCCGTCTACGGCCCGGTGGCCCGCGACATCGTGCGGCTGGCCACCGAGGGCCAGCGGGACGCCGCCATCACCAAGATCAACCAGGAATGCCGCCCGTTGCTGGCCCAGCTGGCCGCCAAGGTGGGCGAGTTCGTGGTCGACGCCGGGCGGCGCGCCGAGGGCCTGCAGCGCGACGCGGACGACCGCTTCGACCACCAGCGCTCCGTGATGATCGTCGCCTGCCTGATCGCGCTCGCGCTGGCCATCGCGGCCGGCGTGGTCATCGCCCGCCGCCTCTCCCGCGCCCTGGGCGCCGAGCCGGCGGAACTGGGCCTGGCCGCGCACCGCGTGGCGGCGGGCGACCTGAGCCCGCTGGACCAGTCGAGCCGCATCACACCCGACAGCGTGCTCGCCTCGCTGGCGGTCATGCAGGGCAGCCTGGCCACCATCGTGGCCAAGGTGCGCAGCTCGTCCGACTCCATCGCCACCGGCTCGCACCAGATCGCCATGGGCAGCAGCGACCTGAGCAATCGCACCGAACAGCAAGCCAGCGCCCTGCAGGAAACGGCAGCCACCATGGAAGAGCTGAGCGCGACCGTGCGCCACAACGCCGAGAACGCCCGCCAGGCCAACCAGCTCGCGCAGGGGGCCTCCACCGTCGCCGTGCAGGGCGGCGAGGTGGTCAGCCAGGTGGTGGCCACCATGCGCACCATCAACGAGAGCTCGCGCCGCATCTCCGACATCATCGGCGTGATCGATTCCATCGCCTTCCAGACCAACATCCTGGCGCTCAACGCGGCCGTGGAAGCCGCCCGGGCGGGCGACCAGGGCCGCGGTTTCGCGGTGGTCGCCAGCGAGGTGCGCAACCTCGCCCAGCGCAGCGCCCAGGCCGCGCGCGAGATCAAGAGTCTCATCAGCGAAAGCGTGACGCGGGTGGAAGAAGGCACGGCGCTGGTGGACCGCGCCGGCGCGACCATGGACGAGGTGGTGACATCGATCAAGCGGGTGACCGACATCGTGGGCGAGATCAGCGCGGCCAGCACCGAGCAGAGCAACGGCGTCGCCCAGGTGGGCATGGCCGTCACTCAGATGGATCAGGCCACCCAGCAGAACGCTGCGCTGGTGGAAGAAAGCGCCGCCGCGGCGCAGAGCCTGCAGCAGCAGGCGCGGGAACTGGTGGAGGCCGTGTCGCTCTTCAAGCTGCAGCCGGAAGCCGCCTCGCTGGCCCTGCCCGGCTCGCCGCTGCGTCTGGCGCCCGCCGCCGCCTGAAAGAGCGGCCTACCACTCGCCGGTGGTGCGCACCCGCTGGTCCAGGTCGTCCGGCGGGTCTTCATAGGCCGACACCAGTTCCGGCACGGCCACGGCGGCCACCGGCGTGGCAGGTGCCGCGGCCTCCGCGCTCACGAACGACGGGGCGGAGAAAAAGCGGGTGAGCGTGATCGGCAGGTGGAGAGAGAGCATGGCGGGCTTTCTATGGCGGCCAGGGCGGCGCGGGATGCGCCCGAGCGTATGGCCGCCGCCCGCTGCGATGTGTAGGCCACCGGCCCGCCGGCATGGGCGACGGACCCTCGGCCTGCCCGGGCGGCCGCCGCCTTGCAGGCTGCTGCACGCCGCCGCTCACTTCACCAGCGTGAGCGTGCCCTTCATGATGGCCGAGTGGCCCGGGAACGAGCAGAAGTAGCTGTACGCTTCACCCGCCTTGAGCGCCGTGGTGGCGAAGGTGACCGCATCGGTCTCGCCGCCGCCGATGACCTTGGTGTGCGCGATCACGCGGGCATCGCCATCCTTCACGTAGTTCTTCGCCGCGCCGGCGGCCATGCCGTCGGCGGCCGCGCCCTGCAGATCGGCGGCCCGGGTCAGCACCCAGTTGTGGCCCATCGCCGTCTTGGGCAGCTTGCCCGCATGCTTGAGCTTGACGGTGAACTGCTTGCAGCTTGCCGGCACGGCGATGCTGGCTTTGTTGAACTGCATGGCGTCGTTGCCTTCGATGTCCACCGCGCAATCGGCCGCCCATGCGGGAGCCGCCACCGCGCAGACCGCCAGCAGCGCCAGGGGTTTCCAGATTCTTGCCATGTCGTCATCACCTTTCAGTTGAAGCGGGCCGAAGCATTCGGGCCCTCGTGGCTGCATCGTAGGCCGGCGCCGTTCGGCCAGGTTGACATGCATCAAGCGACGCGCGCGCGGCCACCCACCGGCCGCCACGCGCCTACACTCCTCGCCCCATGCCCCAGACCCTGAGCGCTCCAGCCCACAGCGAGATCGTCATCAAGAAGAGCCGATTCATCGGCTGCGTGCAGCCCATGGCGGACCGGGCCTCGGCGCAGGCGGCCGTCGATGCGCTCTGGAAGCTGCATCCCGGCGCGGCCCACATCTGCTGGGCGCTGCTGGCGGGCGGGCAGTCGGCGGCGGTGGACGACGGCGAGCCCGGAGGCACCGCCGGCCGGCCCATGCTTGATGTGCTCCGCCACCAGGACCTCGAAGGCGTGCTGGCCACGGTGGTGCGCTACTTCGGCGGCGTCAAGCTGGGCGCGGGAGGGCTGGTGCGGGCCTACACCGACACCATCGCCCAAGCCTTGCTCACGGCCGACAAGGTGGTGCTGCAGCGCATGCGCACGCTCGAATGCGAGGTGCCCTACGCACTGGAGGGCGTGCTGCGCCGCGAGATCGAGGTGGCGCGCGCCGAGCTGATGCAGGTCACGCACGGCGCGCAGGTGGTGCTGCGGCTGCGGCTGCCGGAAGGCGCCGCCGACGCCTTCAGCCGGCGGGCCAACGACGCGGCCCAGGGCCGCATCGGCTGGCATGCGGTGCGCGACTGAGCGGCCCCCCGCCCTGCACGCCTGCCCTGCCCCGCTCCAGGGCTGACCGCCTACAGACTGGCGCCCCGGTGGCGGCGACACTCGTTCACCCTCTCATTCTTCCAGTCAGGACTGCGCGCATGAGCCTCCCTCTCGACGTCATCATCATCGGCGCTGGTTCGGCCGGCCTCGCCGCGCTGCGCGAGGTGCGCAAGCGAACCGACCGCTATCTCATCGTCAACGACGGCCCCTGGGGCACCACCTGCGCCCGGGTGGGCTGCATGCCCTCCAAGATGCTGCTGGAGGCCGGCAATGCCTTCCACGCCCGCCACAAGCTGGCGCCGCTCGGCATCCATGGCGGCGAGCGGCTGACGGTCGACATGCCCGCCGTGCTCGGGCGCGTGCGGGCGCTGCGCGACGATTTCGTCGACGCCACGCTGAAAGCCACCGACGCCGGCGAGCGCGAAATCTCCGGCCGCGCCCGCCTGCTCGATGCGCACCGCGTGGAGGTGAACGGCACCACCTACGAAGCGAAGAACATCATCGTGGCCACCGGCTCGCGCCCCGTGGTGCCCGAGCCCTGGCTCGCGTTGGGCGACCGCATCCTGACCACCGACACGCTGTTCGAGCAGCCCACCCTGGGCCCGCGCATCGCCGTCATCGGGCTGGGCGCGGTGGGCTCGGAGATGGCGCAGGCCCTCGCCCGCCTGGGCGTGGAGGTGGCCGCCTTCAGCAAGCAGCCCACCGTGGCGGGCCTGAGCGACCCGGTCATCAACGACACGCTGGTGACGCTGATGAAGGACGAGTACCCGGTTCACATCGGTGGCGACGTGCAGTTGCGCGAGGTGGCGGGCGGCATCGAGGTCACCAACGGCAGCGCCACGGTGGTGGTCGACCAGGTGCTGGCCGCCCTGGGCCGCAAGCCCAACGTGGAGCACCTGGGCCTGGACGCGCTCGGCCTCGACCTGGACGACAAGGGCCTGCCGCCGGTGGACCGCCACTCCGTGCAGGTGGGCGGGCTGCGCGTGTTCCTCGCGGGCGACGCCGACGGAGACCGGCCGCTGCTGCACGAGGCCGCCGACGACGGCCACATCGCCGGGCTGAACGCCTTCGCCGAGGAGCCGCGCGCGTTCCAGCGCCGCACGCGGCTGGCGATCTCGTTCACCCAGCCCAACGCCGCCGTCGTGGGCCGCAGGCATGCGGCGTTGACGGAAGACGGCGAAGACCGCTTCGTCACTGGCCGGGTGAATTTCGACGACCAGGGCCGCGCCCGCGTGGCCCAGCGCAACCACGGCCGGCTGCACGTGTACGCCGCGAAGGAGACGGGCCGGCTGCTGGGCGCCGAGCTGTGCGCGCCGGACGGCGAACATCTGGCCCACCTGCTGGCACTCGCCATCGGGCAGGAACTGACCGTGGCCCAGATGCTGGGCATGCCCTTCTACCACCCGGTACTGGAGGAAGGCCTGCGCACGGCCCTGCGCGACGCCGCATCGCACCTGCCGCGCATGCAGGATTCCGACCTGGGAGCCTGCGGCGCCTTCGGCGCCAGCGCGCTCGACTGACCCGCTGCGGCTCGGCGGCGGCTCAACTTCGGCGCAGGCTTGCCGATAACGGGGCATCGATCCCGCTATCAGGAACCTTCGCCATGGACGTCTCGCTCAGCCAATCCATCGTCAGCACCGCCACCGCAATGGCCGGCCGGCAGACTTCCGACGCCGTGAACGTGGCCGTGCTGAAGAAGGCCCTGGACATCCAGGCCGCCGGCGCGGCGACGCTGCTGCAGTCGGTGGCGCCCACGCCGCAGCCGCCGCTGGCGACCTCCGGCACGCTGGGCACGCAGGTCAATACCTTCGCCTGACCGCATCTACTCCTCATTCGATAGCATCATGCGCCCATTCCGCCGTCGCCTGCGGCGGATTTGACCCGGGAAAGCAGCTTACCGCAGCCGCGCGGGCGCCAGCCCTTCCACGTCCACCCCTTCCCGCTCCAGCGAGGCATCGAGCGGCTCGCCCAGCAGCAGCTGGCGGGCCAGCAGCGACGCGCCCGCCGCGCTCTGGATGCCATAGCCGCCCTGCGCGGCCAGCCAGAAGAAGCCCGGCACCTCGCCGTCCCAGCCGATCACCATGTCGCCGTCGGCCACGAAGGAGCGCAGCCCCGCCCAGGTGTGCGACGGCCGGCGGATCTGGAACGTGGTCATCTGCTCGATGTGGTAGATGCCGGTCGCCACGTCCAGCTCCTCGGGCACCACGTCGTGCGGGTGCGTCGGGTCGGCATTGGCGGGAGAGCCCAGCAGCTGCCCGGCATCGGGCTTGAAGTAGCAAGACTCGTCGATCGCCACCACCGCGGGCCAATGGGCGGCCTGCATGCCCGCCGGCGCGCCGAACGTGAAGGCGGTGCGGCGGCGGGGCTCCAGGCCGATGGGCCGCACGCCCGCCTGCCGCGCCACGACGTCGGCCCAGGCGCCGGCGGCGTTGACCAGGGTGCGGGCCTGCAGCGCCTCTCCGGTGGCGAGCGTCACGCGCCAGCCGCCCCGCGCATCACCACCCGCCGGCAGCCGCTCCAGCGCCGTCACCTCGGCCCCGGTGCGCAGTCGCCCGCCGCGCTGGCGCAGGCCACGCAGGTAGCCCTGGTGCAGCGCGTGCACGTCGATGTCCGCCGCACCCGGCTCCGACATGCCGGCGGCCGCGGCCTCCGGGCGCAGGCAGGGCAGGAGCGCCAGCAGTTCCGCCTGCTCCAGCCGGCGCACGTGGGGCGAGCGCTCCCGCGCCTCGGCGAGGGCCGCGTCCAGCAGCGGCAACTGGTCGTGCCCGGCCACGAAGACCACGCCACGTGGGCTCAGGATGGGGTCGGTGCCGAACTCGGGCGGCGGCGCATCGAAGAAGGCCCGGCTCGCCCGCGTCAGCGCGCGGATGTTGGGCGTGCCGTAGGTCTCCATGTAGAGCGCGGCGGATCGGCCGGTGGTGTGGTAGCCCGGCTGCGGCTCGCGCTCGAGCACCAGCACGCTGGCCGGGGCCGTGCCCCCGGGCGCGTCGCGCCGGGCATGGGCGGCCAGCTGCCACCCCACGGAGGCGCCGGCGATGCCGGCACCGATGACGATGAAATCGAAGGACTGCATGGCGATGGACCCGTGTGTCAGACGGCGGAGACGGGTGCGCCGGCCGCCGGGCCACCGGCCCGGGCCACGCCGCGTGCGTCGTCCGCGTTCGGCGCCTGGGTGACGATGGAGGTCAACGCCGGCTCGGCCGGCACCAGGGCCGCCAGGTCGGGCCGGGGGCGCTCCAGCCCGGCGATGCCGGCGAAGGCCTGCTCCAGCGAGCGGCCCACGCCCAGCGTGCGCAGGTCGCCCCGGAATGGCCCGACCACCTGCAGTCCGAACGGCATGCCCGCCTCGTCGCGGCCGCACGGCAGGCTGAGCGCGGGGTGCGTGGTGAGCGTGGTGACGTAGGTCAGGCCCAGCCAGCGGTAATAGTTGGCCTGCTGCTCGCCGTCGATGTGGCTGGCGAAGAGCTGCGTCCACGGGAAGGGCGAGACCGGCGTGGTGGGCGCGAGGATGACGTCGAATTCCTCGAAGGCCTGCTGGAAGCGCGCCAGGATGCGCGTCTGCTCGGCCTGGCCCCAGGCGCTGTCGATGAGCGACATGGCGGCGCCCATTTCGTAGTTGGCGCGGGTGTTGGGCCCCAGGCTCGCCGGGTCGCGCTCGTAGGCCTCGCGGGTGCCGGCGACGAAGGCCTCGGCCCGCAGCACGTCGAAGCAGCGGTGCACGTCGCCCAGCTCGAACCGGATCGCATCGCAGCTTCGGAACAGGTGCCGCATGGCGGCGATCTTCTGGCGGAAGACGCGGCGAATGCCTGCATCGACCGCGCAGGCGCCGAAGTCCTCGGTGTACCCCACCCGCAGGCCCGCCAGGTCCACCGGCGGCGGGTTCACAAAGGCCGTCGCGTCGAGCGGGTAGCTGAGCGGGTCGCCGGCCGACAGGCCCGCCGTGGCGGCGAGCTGCAGGCAGGCCTCGTCCATGGTGCGGCCCATGGGGCCGACGACGGAGATCGGCGTCCAGCCCAGCAGCTTGCGCGAGCTGGGCACCACGCCGGGCGACGGCCGGAAGCCCACCACCCCGCACAGGGCGGCAGGAATGCGCAGCGAACCACCCGTGTCCGAGCCGGTGCACACCGGCAGCATGTCGCAGGCCAGCGCGGCCGCCGAGCCGCCGGACGAGCCGCCCGCGTTCAGGTTCGGATCGAACGGGTTGCCGGTGGCGCCCCAGACGGTGTTGCGCGAATTGGCGCCCGCTCCCATCTCGGGAATGTTGGTCTTGCCCGTCACGATGGCGCCCGCCGCGCGCAGCCGCGCCACCAGCACGTTGTCCTCAGCCGGGATGTTCTCGCGGTGGATCTGCGAGCCGTAGGTGGTCAGCAGGCCGGCCGTGGCCTCCAGGTCCTTCACGCCCAGCGGCAGGCCGTGCAGCAGGCCCAGCGGCTCGCCGCGGAGCACGGCCCGTTCGGCGGCGCGGGCCTCTTCGCGGGCACGGCCAAAGCAGGTGGCGGTGATGGCGTTGACGAGCGGGTTCACCGCCTCGATGCGCTCGATGCAGGCTTCGAGCAGCTCCACCGGCGAGATCTCGCGGTGGCCGATGCGCTGGCGCAGTTCGTTGGCGGACAGCTCCACCAGTCGGGAATCAGGGGTCATGGCGTGGTCGTGCGGGAAGGAAGGCCGCCAGCGGCGGCCGGCGGGGTGGACGAGGCAGCGGCGAAACGATGCGCATGATGCACGGGCCGCCGGCGTAGCGGTCGATCAGTCCGCCTGGATGCCGGCGCGCTGGGCGATGGCGCGCATCTGCGGCAGCTCCCTTTCGATCAGCGCGCTGACCTCCCGGGCGGGTGCATACGCCGGCTCGAAGCCGTTGGCCAGCAGCCTGGCCTGCGTGTCCGCATCCGCCACCACCTGGGCCAGGGCTTTCTCCAGCTTCGCCTTCACGGCGGGCGGCAGGCCGGCGGGGGCGACGAGGGCGAGCCAGGTGTCCATCTCCACGCCCGGAAAGCCACTTTCTGCCAGCGTGGGCACCTGCGGCAGCAGGGCCGAGCGGCGCGCGGAGGTGACCGCCAGCGCGCGGATCTTGCCTTCCTTGAGCTGCGGCACGGCGGCGGACACCGTGTCCACCGTGAACGGGATCTGTCCGCCCATCAGGTCGACCATGGCCGGCGCGCTGCCCTTGTACGGCACATGCTGGATCTTCAGCCCCGCGGCGTGGAAGAACATCTCGCCCGCGAATTGCGACGTCGTGCCCGTGCCATAGGAACCGTACGAATACTTGTCGGGCGCGGCCTTCACGGTGCGGATGAACTGAGCGAGGTCACGCACCGGCGCGTCCTTGCCCGCCAGCAGGATGAGGCCCGTGCGCCCGGCGATGCCGATGGGCTCGAAGCTCTTGACGGGGTCGTAGGGCAGGCGCGGCCGGATCGCCGGGTTGACGGTGAAGGTGGTGCCCGAACTCATGAGCAGCGTGTAGCCGTCCGGCGTCGCCTTGGCCACATAGCTCGCGCCGATCACGGTGCCCGCGCCGGCGCGGTTGTCGATCACCACGCTCTGGCCCAGCTGGTCGCCCAGCTTCTTGCCGATGAGCCGGCCCAGCACGTCGGTCGCGCCACCCGGCGGGAACGGGATGACGAGGGTGATCGGCTTGGCCGGATAGACGTCCTGCGCGCCGGCGAGCATGGGAGCGAGCGCTGCGGCGGCCAGCGCCGCAAGGGCGAGCGCCCGGGCGGCGCGCCAGGGGTTGGACAGCATGGTGGGACGGTTCATGGCGACAGCTCCGGAAGGGTGGATGGAAAAAGCGATAGAGGCGTGGCAGTGCAAGGCAGGCGGAGTTGTGGGCGTGCGATGGGGGCCCTTGGCCGTCAAACGGCGGGGGCCGCCAAGCCGGCACGGCCCCGCTCCACGAAGCGCGCATATTCCTGCGGCGGCACGAAGAGGCCACCGGTCGTCCAGACCAGGTGCGTGCTGCCCGCCAGCACGCGGTCCAGCCCCGTGCTGGCCAGCCATTCGCGGCCGGCGGGGGTGCCCGTCAGCAGGCCCGGGCCGCTGAAGCCCGCGGCCGCCGATGGCTCGATGCACTCGCCCGTGGCGTCCAGCACCCGGACCAGATGTTCGAACAGGGTGGCGTCGCGCACCGTGCAGCAGCCCGAGAGGACCGGCCGCATCAGCGCGGCGGCCAGCAGCGAGGCCCGTGGCACGGCCAGCCCGTCGGCCTCGGTGTCGTTGGTGAGGCCCTGGTCGTACACCGAGGGGTGGCCGCCCTCGCCCGCCAGCATCTGCACCAGGAAGCAGGGTGACTGCACCGGCTCGGCGAAGAAGCAGTGCACGTGCGGCCCCAGCAGCTGGCGCAGCCCGAAGGCGATGCCCGCCGGCGCACCGCCCACGCCGCACGGCAGGTAGACGAAGAGCGGGTGGTCGGCGTCCACCGCAATGCCCGCCGCCTCCAGCTGGGCCTGCAGGTGGAACGCGGCGGCGCTGTAGCCCAGCAGCAGCGACAGCGAACGCTCGTCGTCCACGAAGTGGCAGAAGCGGTCGGCCTCGGCCTCGGCGCGGCCGGCGGCCACGGCCCGCTCGTAGTCGCCCGCATGCTCCACCACGCGCACGCCCCGCTGGCGCAGCCGCTCCTTCTTCCACTCCTTGGCGTCGGCCGACATGTGCACCACCGCCTGAAAGCCCAGCGCCGATGCGGCGACACCGATGCTCAGACCCAGGTTGCCGGTCGAACCCACCGCCACCTGGTAGCGGCCGAAGAGCGACCGAGCCTCGGGCGAGGCCAGCGCGCGGTAGGCCTGGGCGTCGTCGCCCGGCGCGATCAGGCCGTGCTCCCGCGCCAGGCGCTCGGCGAATTCCAGCACCTCGTGCAGCCCGCCCCGGGCCTTGATGGAGCCGGCGACGGGCAGGCGGTGGTCGGCCTTGATCCAGAGCGCGCCCTGGCCTTCGGCCCAGCCCAGGGCCGGCCGCAGAGCCGCGGCGGGCAGCAGCGGCGACTCGATCACCCCGCTGCCGCCGAGCTCGGGGAACAGATCGGCCAGCAGCGCCGCGAACCGTCCGAAGCGAGCGACGGCCGCCTTCGTATCATCGAGGCTAATGGCGGCATCCTCCGCGTGCAGCACGGCCGGCAGGCGGCCGGCCCGGTCCGGGTTGGCCCAGAAGCAGGGCTCGGCCCGCCGCAGCGCGGAGAGCGCCTCGGCATCGCGGTGAGCAGTGAGGGGATTCGAAAGCGGCGCGGTGTTCGGCATGGCTGCATTCTTCGCCCTGCCCCGCGCCGCTTACAACGCATTTATATTGATGACCGCATCAACCAGACTAATGACCGACCCAGGGCACCCGGCATGGACACGCGACTTTCCCCTTCCCTGCTGGCGTGGCTGCGCTGCTTCGACGCGGCGGCGCGCCACGGCAGCTTCACGCGCGCGGCGGCCGAGCTGTGCATCACGCAGGGGGCCGTGAGCCAGCAGGTGAAGCACCTGGAGCAGTGGCTGGGCCGCCCGCTCTTCCTGCGCACGCCCCGCGCCCTGCTGGCCACGCCCGAGGGCCAGTGGCTGGCGGTGGTGCTGCGCGAGAGCTTCGAGGCCATCGAGGGCACGCTCACCCATATGCGGCGGCAGGAGGAGACGCCCGTCGCCACGCTGAGCTGCTCGCCCTCGTTCGCCATGCAGTGGCTCACGCCCCGCATGGGTGAATTCTTCCGGTTGCATCCGGACATCGGCCTGCGCGTGTTCGGTGAATTCCACCGGCTCGACCGCACACGCATGGTGCAGGGCGGCATCGAAGCCGCGGTGCGGTTCGACCTGGGCGGCTACACCGATCTGCAGGCGACGGAATTCCTCGACGAATGGCTGGTTCCCGTCGCGAGCCCCGCCTTCCTGGCCGCCCATCCGCCGATGGACGATCCCGCCCGGCTGCAGGGCGACTGGCTGCTGCATGACAGCACGGCCTGGGAAGGCGCCAGCGCCCATGAGGAATGGCAGCACTGGCTCGCGGGCGTCGGCGCGCCGCTGCCCGCCTGGGGCAGCGGGCCGCAGTTCAATCTGTCGCAACTGGCGATCAGCGCGGCCCTGGCCGGGCGCGGCATCGCCATGGGACGGGCGGCGCTGGTGCTGGACGACCTGATCGCCGGCCGCCTGGTGCCGGTGTTCTCGCGCTGCGTGCAGTCGCGTGCGGCCTATTCCTTCGTGACCCTGCCCCGGCCCGGCCATGCCATGGCCGCGGTGGGCGACTGGCTGCTGCAGGAGGGGCGGCGCTTCGCCGCGCAGCGGGCCACGGTGCTGCCGACACCCGAATGAATGTATATTTCCATACGCTTTTTCAAGAAAAAGAGTATAAATAGGCGCATGAACGACGTTTCCTTGATTGAAGCGCTGGCTGCCGCCCGCAAGGCGCAGCAGCTCACGCAGGCCGAACTGGCCGAACGCGCCGGCCTGTCGCGCATGACGGTGCAACGCACCGAAGGCGGCGATCTCGACCCGCGCTTTTCCACACTGGCGGAAATGGCGCGCGTGCTGGGGCTGGAGCTGATCGCCGTGCCCGCCGACCTGCGCCCCGAGCTGCAGGCCTTCATCCAGTCGGGCGGGCGCTTTCTCGGCCAGCCGGCCGGGGCGGACGCGCCGCCCTCGGTGGTGGACGGGCTGCGCCAGGCCGGCTGACCGGACCCATGGCCGACCGACCACGCTGAACCCCTGCCGCGAAACCAAGCCCGGCCATGACCACCGCCATCCGCTACCTGCGCCTTTATCTGCACCGGCCCGCGTCGCAGGGCGGCGGGCGGCGCGCCATCGGCTACCTCTCGCAGTACGGCGACATCCTGCGTGTGTCGTTCGACACCGACTACATCGACGACCCGGCCCGGCCCACGCTGTCACTGGGCTACCAGGGCGAGAACGAGGCGGCCACGCGGCGCATCCTGACGTCGGCGCGGGACGCCCGGCTGGTGCGCACCGACGGGCGCTGGCCCGCCTACTTCCAGAACCTGCTGCCCGAAGGCCACAACCGCGAGCGGCTGGCGCGTGAGCGGGGCTGCAGCGCCGACGACGAGTTCGAGCTGCTGGCCGCTGCCGGCCGCGACCTGATGGGCGCGCTGGAAGTGGAGCCGGTGCCGGCGCGGGACGGCATTCCCGACGTGGTGCGCCACTGGCACACCACGCAGGGGCTGGACGTGCTGGAGCCGGGCTTCGTCGAATTTCCAGTGGAGGACGCCGCCTCGCTGCCGGGCGTGGTGACCAAGTTCAGCGCGGTGCAGGACGGGCGCCGCTACATCGTCCACCGCCGGGGGGCGGCGGGCAGCGTCATCCTGAAGCTGCCCACCACCGCCCACCCCGACCTGGTGGCCAACGAATTCGCCTGCTACCAGCTCTGCCGGTCGCTGGGTCTGGAGTGCGCCGAGGCGCGGGTGATCTCCCGCGCCGACGCCGACCTGCCCGAGACCGTGCCGTTCGACACCATCCTCGCCGTGCAGCGCTTCGACCATCTGCCGGACGGCTCGCGCGTGCACATGGAGGAGTTCAACCAGGTGCTGGGCTACACGCCGCGCCAGAAGTACGGCCGGGGGCTGCTGCAGGACTGGGCCACCATGCTGCGCGTGCTGGACCGGCTGAGCGCGCGGCCGGTGCAGGACGTGCGCGAGTTCGTCAACCGCATGGTGGCCTTCATCCTGCTGGGCAACACCGACGCCCACCTGAAGAACTGGGCACTGGTCTACCCCGACGGCCGCACCCCCCGGCTCGCCCCGGTGTACGACCCGGTCTGCGTGGCGGCCTTCTTCCCCGGCACGCCCGAGCCGCAGTACGCCGTCAACCGCGCCATCGACAAGACACTGCGCGCCTTCGGCTGGACGGACCTGGAGGCGCTGCTCAAGGCCGCCGGCCTGCTGCGGCCCACGCGCTACGTGGCCTGGGCCCGCGAGGCCGCCGCCACGGCGCAGGCGCAGTGGCCCGCGCTGCTGGAGGAAGCGCCGGCCAGCGTGCGGGCGACGGTGCCGGAGCGGCTGCGCGGGGGGGCGGCGCTGGGCAGCTGACCGTCCAAGCGCGGCGCAGGGTGGCGGGCCGCTCCACGTCCACCGGTCAACGTGCTTTTGCGCTCGCCCGCCAGACGGCGTTGCCCACGTCGTCGGCCACCAGCAGGCCACCCCGGGCGTCCAGCGCCACGCCCACCGGCCGGCCCCAGGCATCGCCCTCGGGGCTGACGAAGCCGCTCAGCACTTCCAACGGCCGGCCGGCGGGCTGGCCGCCGGCGAAGGGCACGAACACCACGTTGTAGCCACTGCGTGGCTTGCGGTTCCACGAGCCATGCTGGCCGATGAAGGCGCCGCTCGCCAGCGCCGGCGGCAGCGCGGTGTGCACCTGCGGGTCGGAGAACGCCAGGCCCAGCGGCGCCACGTGCGCGCCGAGGGCGTAGCTGGGCGAGATCGCCTGCGCCACCAGTTCCGGCCGGGCCGGCTTCACCCGCTCGTCCACATGCTGGCCGAAATAGCTGTAGGGCCAGCCGTAGAACCCGCCGTCCTGGACCGAGGTGAGGTAGTCGGGCACCAGGTCGCTGCCGATCTGGTCGCGTTCGTTCACCACCGTCCACAGCGTCTGTGTGCCGGGGGCCCAGCCCATGCCGTTGGGGTTGCGCAGGCCGCTGGCGAAGATGCGGTGAGCGCCGCTCGCGCGGTCCACCTCCCAGATGGCGGCGCGGCCGGTTTCCGCCTCCAGGCCGTTCTCGGCGACGTTGCTGTTGGAGCCCACGGTCACGTAGAGCTTGGCGCCATCGGGGCTGGCGATGAGGTTCTTCGTCCAGTGGTGGTTAAGGGGCAGCGCGGGCAGATCGGCCACCTTGGTGGCGGGCGCGGTGATCTGCGTCTGCCCCGGCTGGTACGGAAAGCGCACCACCGCATCGGTGTTGGCGACATACAGATCGCCCCCCACCAGCGCCATGCCGAAGGGTGAGTTCAAGCCCTGCTGCAGCAGCACGCTGCGGGTCTCGGCCACGCCGTCGCCGTCGGCGTCGCGCAGCAGCGTGATGCGGTTGGCCGGCGTGCCGCCAGAGCCCGCACGCGCCATCACCTTGCCCATGACCCAATCCATCGCCTTCTGGACCAGGCCCTGGTCGGGTGGCGGCGCCTTGGGCGGGGTGTTGGTCTCGGCCACCAGCACGTCGCCATTGGGCAGCGTGACGAGCCAGCGCGGATGGTCCAGCCCGGTGGCGAAGGCGGTCACCTGCATGCCGGCCATGGGCACCGGCTGCTGCCCCTGCGGCCAGCCCTTGGCGGGCGCGATGTGCACGGTGGGGATCAGCGTCTTGTTCGGTTCGGGCAGCGTGGGCGTGGGGCCGACGCCGGCATCGAAGGGCAGCTTGGCGGTATCACCGCAGGCCGCCAGGCTGGCCAGCGCAGCCGCGCCGAGCAGGTACGAGGCGGCATGGTGCCGGCGGCCGGGGCGGCGGAAAGGGGGCAGGAAGGAGGGCATGGCGCGGCAGCGGAAAGAGGGGTGGAGCCGCGCAGTGTGGCGGGGGCCGGCCGCGCCGTCTGTCAGCAGGACGCCTGACTTGCCCGCCGGCCACCAGCTATATTATTCATAGCGCATCACCTTGGATGGACGGGCGCCAGAGCCTCTTTTGCATCAATGCGAGGCGCTTTTGGACAGCAGCTGGATCACCGCCACCCCGGCCACGATCAGCGCCATGCCGGCCAGGGCGGCGGCATCGAGCCTTTGGCCGTGCACCAGCCAGCCGACGATGGAGATCAGCACGATGCCCAGGCCCGACCAGATGGCGTAGACGATGCCGGTAGGCAGGCTCTTCATCACCTGTGACAGCATGAAGAAGGCGATGCCGTAGCCGATCACCGTGAGCACCGCCGGCCAGAAGCGGGTGAAGCCGTGGGACGATTTCAGGGCGGTGGTGGCGATGACCTCGGCCACGATGGCGATGCCCAGGAGTGCGTAGGGATGCATTGGCGTGCGAGCCTTGGAAGGATGGGAGGCGATGGGGGCGATGGAGGCGATGGAGGCGTTCGGCCCGCCCGGGTGCCGGGCCGTCGACTATACGAAGCGCGCTCATCTCCGCCGGCCGGCTTGCTGCAGCCCGTTTGTAGGCCATTGCCGCATTCCCGGGCGCGCCCTGCGATTCGGTCGCGGCAGGCCTTAGCCTCGCGGCCTCGGTCCCACCTTTTCGGATATTCCCAGAGCGCCCCATGCCCCTGCCCTGCACGCCCCGCCCCGCATCGCTCCCGCACCGCCCGCCGTTTGATCGGCACCGCCTCGCCGGCGTGGGCGCGGCCCTTGCCGCCATGGCCTGCGTGGCGCCCGCGGCCCTGGCCCAGGGCGCGGCCGAGGCACGCCCGCTGGCGACCGTCGAGGTGCGAGGCGGCAGCGCCGAGGCGCAGCGCCGCTTCGACGCCGCCGCCAGCAGCACGCGGGTCGATGTCGATACGTTCACCGCGACCACGCCGCTGGTCAACCTGTCGGAGCTGCTGGCCGGCCAGGCCGGCGTGGTGGCGCTGGACCGGCAGAACTACGCGCAGGACCTGCAGATCGCCGTGCGCGGCTTCGGGGCGCGCTCCACCTTCGGCGTGCGCGGCGTGCGCATCCTGGTGGACGGCATCCCGGCCACCATGCCCGACGGCCAGGGCCAGGCCGCCACGGCGCAGCTGCAGTCGGCGGCGCATGTGGACGTGCTGCGCGGCCCGCTGGCGCAGCTCTACGGCAACGCCGCCGGCGGCGTGCTGCAGGTGACGACGCGCGAGCCGCGCGAAGGCGGCGGCGCGCAGGCCTCGGTGGCGGCGGGCTCGTACGGCCAGCGGCTGGTGGATGGCTCGGTCGATTTCGGCGACCGCACGCTCGGTGGCCTGGTGGACGTGTCGCGCTTCGAGACCGACGGCTTTCGCGACCACAGCGCGGCGCGGCGCACCCACCTGAACGGCAAGCTCATCGCCCGGCCGGACGGCGACACCACCATCACCACCCTGGTCAACCTGTACGACCAGCCCAAGGCGCAGGACCCGCTGGGCCTGACCCGGGCGCAGTGGAACGCCGACGAGCGGCAGGCACCCGCCGTGGCGCGCAGCTTCGACACCCGCAAGTCCGTGTCTCAAAACCAGCTGGGCGTGGTGCTGGAGCGGCGCCTGGGCGAGCAGGACAGCCTGCGCGCCCGCGCCTACGGCGGCACGCGGCAGCTGCGCCAGTACCTGTCCTTCAGCGGCGCGGCCACCAACAGCGCGGGCGGCGTGGTCGACCTGGACCGCGACTACTACGGCCTGGGACTGGCCTGGACGCATGCCACGCGCATGCCGTCCTCGGGCCTGCCGCTGACCTGGACGCTGGGCATGGACGCCGACCGCCAGAGCGAGCACCGCCAGGGCTTCGTGAACGACAACGGCACGGCCGGCGCGCTGCGGCGCGACGAACGCGACCGCGCCGGCAACACCGACCTCTACGCGCAGGTGGACGCCTGGATCGCGCCCGCCTGGCGCGCCGTGGCCGGCCTGCGAACCAGCCGGGTGCGCAGCACGGTGGACGACCGGCTGGTCAACGCCGTGAACCCCGACGACAGCGGCGGCCGTACCTGGAGCCATACCAGCCCCGCGCTGGGGCTGGTCTGGGCGGCCACCGACCAGCTGAATCTGTATGCCAACGTGGGCCGGGGTTTCGAGACGCCCACCCTGGCCGAGATGGCCTACAGCGCCAGCAACAACGGCCCCAACTTCGGCCTGGCCGCATCGCGCAGCCGGCAGGTGGAGCTGGGCGCGAAGTGGCAAGGCGACGTACACCGGGTGGAGGCCGCCTGGTTCGACGCGCGCAGCCAGGGCGAGATCGTGCCCGCCGCCACGGTCAACGGCCGCACGGTGTTCCAGAACGCGGACAACGTGCGTCGCCGGGGGGTGGAGCTGGCCTGGAGCGCCCGCGCTGGCGGCTGGACGCCCCGCGCCGCGTACACCTGGCTGGACACCTACTTCGGCAGCCCCTACAGCGGCGCGGGCGGCGCCAGCGTCGCCGCCGGCAACCGCCTGCCGGGCACCGCCCGCCACGTGGCCCAGCTGTCGGTGGACTACGCCGCCACCCCGGCCTGGCAACTGGGCGCGTCGCTCGACGTGTCGAGCAAGGTGCAGGTCAACGACACCAACACCGACGCCGCGCCCGGCTACGCCGTGGTGGGTCTGCGGGCCGGCTACACGCTGGGCGGGCGGCCCGAGGGCTCCTCCGGCACGGCGCCGCGCTGGCAGCTGTGGGCGCGCCTGGACAACCTGGCCGACCGCCGCTACGCGGGCTCGGTCATCGTCAACGACGGCAACGGCCGCTTCTTCGAGCCCGCCGCCGGCCGCCGCGTGATGGTGGGGCTGCGGGCGCAGTTCCTCTGACACGGCGCGGTCGACGGACCGCTCTTTTCAGCGGTCTTTTCGACCGCCAGCGCCCGATACATCGGCGCATGCAGCTACATTTTTCATAGCATCAGGGTCGAGCGGCCGCCGGTGCCACGCGCAGCGCGTGAACACGCCGCGTGGCCGACGGTGTCGGCCGCGTTCCATAGGCGCTGTGGTCGGGTTCGGCGCGTGATGGCAGCCGCTGCCGCATTCCGCGCACTGGCGTTTGGCCGTAAGTTTCACGTCAGTTTTGGCCGGCGAAATGGTTGCGAGCCCCGCGCAGACCGGGGCGCCCTGGGAGGGCCGTCGAAGAACACGCCGCACGAGGAGGCCCGTCATGCGTTCGTCGAAGCCCATCAGCCAGTCCACCCGCAAGATCTTGCTCCTGCTGGTGCCCGTTCTGATCGTCGCGCAGGTGGTCGCTTTCTTCTTCCTCCACCTCTCCAACCGCCGCATCGCGCTGGAAAGCGTCGATGCCGCGCTCCAGGCCGGCTCCCGGACCTTCGCCTACACCACCGCCACGCGCCGCGAGTACCGCCAGCTCACCTCGCAGCTGGTGGCCAAGGACTTCGGGCTGCTGGCCACCATCGCCACAGGCAACCGCGTCACCATCGAATCGGCCCTGATGAGCCAGTTGGCACGCACGGGCGCGGAGATGATCGTGCTGACCGATCTGCAGAACCAGGTCATCGCCCGCGCCGCCAGTACCCCGGCCCTGAACCAGGCTGACGTCGACTTCGACCGGCGGCTCCAGGAGGTGGTGAGCCACGTGAAGGGCGCCTCGGGCAACCTGCTGCCGATCGCCACGGGCGAGCATCGCATGCCGCTCTTCGGGCTGATCCGGATCGAAGTGCGCGCGCCCATGCCCGTCGCCTGGATGTACCTGGCGTTTCGCGTCAGCGACGCCGCGATTGCCGAATTCACGCGCATGACGCAGATGTGGATGGCCTTCGTGTCGCATGGCCAAGAGGCCCACCCCAGGCTGTCGGTTCACGCCTCCACCTTGCCCGCCGACCTGCAGCTCGCCGACATTCCGCACGACGAATTGAGCGAAACGGGCTCCACCGTGACCTCGTCGACTGGCGAGCAGTACCGCATCCGGCTGCTGCCGATGGGCGGCATCGCCGGCTACACCGTGGAGGCGGTGGTCGCCAAGCCCTTCGCGCCGGTGATCTCGCCCTTCCTCAAGCTGGAGGGACTGTTCGCGACCAGCATCGTGCTGAGCTCGCTCATCTCCATCCTGGCGGCGAACCTGATCACCCGCCGCGTGGTCCGCCCGCTGGAGGACGTTGCGCAGAAGGACGCGCTCACCGGCTTGGCGAACCGCCGGCTGTTCGAGGCCAACCTGGGCAACGCGCAGCAGAACCAGGCCGCGCTGGGCAGCGGCTTCAGCGTCATGCTGATGGACCTCAACAAGTTCAAGCAGGTGAACGACACCTACGGCCACGAGGCCGGCGACGCGGTGCTGGTGGCGGTGGGCCAGCGCGTGCGCAAGCTGATGCGCACGCCCGACACCCTGGCGCGGCTGGGCGGCGACGAGTTCGCGGTGCTGGTGCACACGCACGACCCGCAGCGCCTCGCCACGCTGGCGCAGGCCATCGTGGAGGCGGTCGCCCAGTCGATCCGCCTGCCGTCCGGCACGTGCGTGGAGGTGGGCACGAGCATCGGCATCGCCTCGGCCCCGCACCACGGCGCGGCCGGGGCCGACGTGGTGCACAGCGCCGATCTGGCGATGTATGCGGCCAAGAAGCAGGGTGGCGGCTATGCGTTCGCCGAGGCCGCCGGGGCGCCGCGGGCACCGGTCTGACTCGGTGCGAACCGGCCCCGTGCCAGGCGGCCCGGTGCGGTGCGGGCACCGCGCACGGCCCGGGGGCCGGGGTCAGGCGCGCGGCGCGCCCGCCTTGGGCTGGGGCTTCTTCGCGCCCAGCCGCGACTCCGTGCCCTTGACGAGCCGCTGGATGTTCTCGCGGTGGCGCCAGGCCAGCAGGGCCGACATGACCGCGATGGCGACGCCGATGCGGGCGTCGGTGTACCACGCGACACCGCCGAAGAGCACGTAGTAGAGCGGCGCGAACAGCGCGGCCGCCAGCGAGGCGAGCGACGAGTAGCGAAAGAAGAACGCGATGATGATCCAGGTCAGCAGCGTGGCCAGCCCCAGCCAGCCGCTGATGCCCAGCAGCACGCCCAGCGCCGTCGCCACGCCCTTGCCGCCCTCGAAGCGGAAGAACACCGGCCAGAGGTGCCCGAGGAACGCCGCCAGCCCCACCAGCGCCACGGTGCCCTCTTCCATGCCGTAGGGGCGGCCGAACCAGCGCACCAGCACCACCGGCAGCCAGCCCTTGAGCGCGTCGAACAGCAGCGTGACGATGGCCGCGGCCTTGGAGCCCGAGCGCAGCACGTTGGTGGCGCCGGGGTTCTTGCTGCCGTAGGTGCGCGGATCGTTCAGGCCCATGGCGCGGCTGACGATGACGGCGAACGACAGCGAGCCCAGCAGGTAGGCGGCGACGGTGGCAAGGAGCGGGTAGAAGGCGGTCAAGTGTTTGTCTCTGATGGAATGGAAAGGGCGCGGTGCCACGCGCCGAGGCACCGCCGCGCCGGCGGACGGGGCCGCGCCCCGCCCCGGCGCCTGGGGCAGCCGGCTATTCTGCCAGCGCGCACTGCACCGGCCGGGCGCCCAGCAGGTCCACGCACACCCGGGGCTCGATCTGCACCAGGAAACCCCGCCGCCCGCCGTTGATGGCGATGCGCGGCAGCGCGAGGACGCTCTCTTCGATGTACACCGGCATGTCCCGCCGCGTGCCGAACGGCGACGTCCCGCCCACGAGGTAGCCGCTGTGCCGGTTGGCAACTTCCGGCTTGCACGGCTCCACCGACTTGGCCCCGATCTGCCGCGCCAGGTTCTTGGTGGACACCTTGCGGTCGCCATGCATCAACACGATCAGCGGCTTGGCATCCTGGTCCTGCATCACCAGCGTCTTGACCACCGCATGCTCATCCAGCCCCAGCTGCCGCGCCGACTCGGCCGTGCCGCCGTGCTCCACGTAGTCATACGGGTGTTCGGTGAACGCCACCTGGCGCGCGCGCAGCCACTGCGTGGCGGGCGTTTCGCTCACGTGGGCGGTCTTGTCTTTCTTGGCCATACTTCAAAAATGATAGCGACATGCGCTTGATCCACAAGCGCTCCCGGCAATTTTCGCCCGAAGTTCAGAGCGCTGGCGATCCAGGCCAACGCCGATGGCACGGCTGGCACCGCCAGCCGCACTCACCTCCCAAAGAATCAGAAGGCCGCGGAGCGGGCCACGCCAGCGAACGCCGTGGAACGGGCTTGGCCCGGCCACCGGCGTTCAGCCCCTCGCCAGAGGCGAGAGGCGTTCGTCCCGTCCATGCCCGCGCAGGCGGGCATGGAGCCGCGGTCCTCACTCCCCCTTCCCGGCGAAGCCGAGAGAAGGGGGAAGGCGCCGCAGGCGACTCAGGGGGATGTACCCCTCACTGCCCAGGATCACGCAATTCCCAGCGAATCGCGTCGATCTGCGCCAGCACCTCGGGCGACAGCGTGGTGCCCCAGGCATCCAGGTCCTCGTCGAGCTGCGCCACCGAGGTCACGCCGATGATGGTGCTGGCCACCTGCCACTTGGTGTAGCAGAAGGCCAGCGCCATCTGCGTGGGCGTGAGGCCGTGGTCGCGCGCCAGCTGGTTGTAGCGGCGCGAAGCGGCCAGCGCTTCGGGCCGGCCCCAGCGCTGCTTGCGCACCGACTCGTAGCGGGCGATGCGGGCGCCCTGCGGCGCGCCGGGGTCGGTGGGCGCGTGCTGGTCGAACTTGCCCGTCAAGAGGCCGAAGGCCAGCGGCGAATATGCGAGCAGCGAGACGTTCAGCCGGTGGCAGGTTTCGTCCAGGCCGTTTTCCCAGCTGCGGTTGATGAGGCAGTACGGGTTCTGCACGCTGGCCACCCGGGGCAGGCCGTGCGCCTCGGCCAGGCGCACGAATTCATGCACGCCGTAAGGCGTTTCGTTCGACAGGCCGATGTGCCGCACCTTGCCGGCCTTCACCAGCCCGGCCAGCGCTTCGAGCTGCTCGTGGATCGGCGTCTGCGAGGTTTCCTTCGCCGGGTCGTAGTAGAGCGCCCCGAAGGCCGGCACGTGCCGCTCGGGCCAGTGGATCTGGTAGAGGTCGATCACATCGGTCTGCAGGCGCTTCAGGCTGGCGTCGCAAGATGCGACGATGTCCGCGGCCGTCATCCCCTTGCCTTCGCGCACCCAGGGCATGCCGCGCGAGGGGCCGGCCACCTTGGTCGCCAGCACGATCTTGTCGCGTGCGCCAGGCTGCTTCGCGAACCAGCGGCCGATGATGGATTCGGTCGCGCCGTAGGTCTCGGCGCGGGCGGGCACGGCGTACATCTCGGCCGTGTCGATGAAGTTGACGCCGCGCTCCAGCGAGCGGTCGAGGATGGCGTGGGCATCGGCCTCGGCCACCTGTTCGCCGAAGGTCATGGTGCCCAGGCAGATGGGGGTGACGCGCAGATCGCTCTGCCCCAGGAGGAGTGTGTTCATGGGATGAATGGCTTTCATGGACAAGCGGGGCAGTTTACGTTTTGCCCGCGAGTCCTGCAGCGAGGGCGCCCGTCTGGCCGCGGCCGCCGGCCCGGCCACTGTCGCCGCCGGGCCAGCGGCCGCGTGGGGCGTTCCGGAATAATCGGGCGCATGTACCAGCCCCTTCGCCCGTCTCGCAGCGCCATGCTGCCCGTCCGCACCCTCGACTACCACGTGCGCCTCTGGGGCCCGGACGCCGCCGCCGGCGCCGGGGCGCCCACCCCGCTGGTGCTGGTGCACGGCTGGATGGACGTGGGCGCCTCCTACCAGTTCGTGGTGGATGCGTTCTCCGAGGCCTTCGTGCAGGGCCGCACCATCATCGCGCCCGACTGGCGCGGCTTCGGCCTGTCGATGCCCGCTGAGCGCTGCGACCACTATCAGTTCGCCGACTACCTGGGCGACCTGGAGCGGCTGCTGGACCACTACGCGCCCGGCCAGCCGGTCGACCTGGTGGGCCACAGCATGGGCGGCAACGTGGCCATGACCTATGCGGGCGTGCGGCCCTCGCGTATCCGCCGTCTGGTGAACCTGGAGGGCTTCGGCATGCCCGACGTGCCGGCGGCCAAGGCGCCCGACCGCTACGCGCAATGGCTGGACGAGCTGGCGCAGCTCGAGCGCGGCGAGCAGGAGCTGAAGCACTACGCCAGCGCCGAGGGCGTGGCCGAGCGGCTGATGAAGACCAACCCGCGCCTGGCGGCCGACAAGGCGGCCTGGCTGGCGCGCCAGTGGGCCCGGCCCGACGACGCGGGGCGCTGGCGCATCCTGGGCGACGCGGCGCACAAGATCGTGCGGCCGCACATCTACCGCGCCGACGAGACCCTGGCGCTCTACGAGCGCATCGCCGCGCCGCTGCTGGCGGTGGAGGCCAGCGACGACAGCCTGGGCCGGTGGTTCAAGGGCCAGTACACCCTGGCCGACTACCACGAGCGCCTGCAGCGCGTGCCCGACTGCCGCACGGCGCTGGTGGCGGACGCGGGCCACATGCTGCACCACGACCAGCCGCAGGCGGTGGCGGCGCTGATCGAAGGCTTCCTGGCCTCGCCCTGAGCCCACCCGCAGCCGCCGGCAAGAGCCGAACCGGCCGCCGGCGCTCTCCGCACGGGCGCATCGCGCTATCATTTTTGATATTTCCGCCATCCCGTGCGGCCACAGCCGTGGCCCGGCGCGGGGCATTGGGCCGCCCTGCCCCACCACGTGAGAAAATGGCCGGTTACTTCTTTACGAACAGAACTCAAGGACATCCGCACCATGGACGCAGAACGCATCAACCTCATCGGCACCACCCTGCAGGACCTGGCTCTGCGCACGCAAGAGTTACGGAGGTATCTTTGACTTCGATGCCAAATTCGAACGCCTGCGCACGGTAAACGCATCGCTGGAAGACCCGGCCGTCTGGAACGACCCCAAGAAGGCCCAGGAACTGGGCAAGGAACAGAAGTCGCTTTCCGGCGTCGTGGTCACGCTCGACAAGCTCACGCGCGAGCTGGCCGACAACACCGAGCTCTACGACATGAGCAAGGAAGAAGGCGACGAAGCCGGGCTGGAGACCATCGAGGCCGAGACCGCCAAGCTGCGCCCGCTGATCGAGGAGCTGGAATTCCGCCGCATGTTCAGCAATGAGGCCGACCCGCTCAATTGCTTCGTCGACATCCAGGCCGGCGCCGGCGGCACCGAGGCCTGCGACTGGGCCGG
>Ga0308171_1001828_pt1 | contig 25796 bp, 21 predicted proteins | sample PhyGR1_FD_202135 | JGI IMG/M metagenome (GOLD analysis project Ga0308171, IMG submission 202135) | Phyllosphere microbial communities from UC Gill Tract Community Farm, Albany, California, United States - DLSLSG.R1 | ecosystem: Host-associated > Plants > Phyllosphere > Unclassified | place: USA...
CAGCAGCACGCAGAAAACCGAGAGGCCATTGAAGCCCTGCATGGCGAAGATGGCGCCGAATTCGGATAGAGAAACCATGATGACTCCCGATGCAGATTGGAGAAATGGGCGGCAGCGCCCGCATGTCACTACAGACGCCGCCGCTTTGCTGCACGAAGGGCCGGTGCGGCACCGGCCGGGCCGCCTTACTGGTAGCCCTTGGGGAAGGGATTCGGCTCGATCAGTTCGGACTCGTAGACCACCTTGAACTGGCCATCCTTCTGCGCCTCGCCGATGCGGGTCTTGCTCCACAGGTGATGGTTTTCATGAACCTTGACGTAGCCTTCGGGCGCGGTCTTGAGTTCGATGCCGGGCGAAGCGGCCACCACCTTGTCGACATCGAAGCTGCCGGCCTTTTCCACGGCGGCCTTCCACAGCCAGGGGCCGAGATAGGCTGCCTGCGTGACGTCGCCGATGACCGAATTGGCACCGAACTTGGCCTTGAACTCGGCCACGAATTTCTTGTTGTTGGCGTTGTCGAGACTCTGGAAATACTTCATCGAGGCAAAGAAGCCTTCCACGTTCTCGCCGCCGATGCCCAGCATTTCATCCTCGGTCACCGAAATGGTCAGCAGGTTCTGGGTCTTGGCGGTCACGCCGGCGGCCTTCAGCTGCTTGTAGAAAGCGACGTTGGAGCCACCGACCACGTCGGCGAAAATCACGTCGGGCTTTTTCAACTTGATCTTGTTGATGAGCGAACCGAATTGCGTGTTGCCCAGCGGGTAGTATTCCTCGCCCACCACCGACCCCTTGAGCACGTTCTCGATGTGCTTGCGGGCGATCTTGTTGGAAGTCCGCGGCCAGATGTAGTCCGAGCCAACCAGGAAGAAGGTCTTGGCCTTCTTCTCCTTGGCCACCCAATTCAGGCCTGCCAGCACCTGTTGCGTCGCCTCCTGACCGGTATAGAACACGTTCTTGGACTGCTCCAGGCCTTCATAGAAGGTCGGGTAATACAGCAGGCCGTTGTCCTTCTCGAACACCGGCAGCACCGCCTTGCGCGAGGCTGACGTCCAACAGCCGAAGACGGCAGCCACGCGGTCGTTTTCCAGCAGCTTCTTGGCCTTTTCGGCGAAGGTCGGCCAGTCGCTGGCACCGTCTTCCTGGATGATCTTGATCTTGCGGCCGAGGATGCCGCCCATGGCATTGATCTGGTCGATGGCCAGGCGCTCGGCCTGGATCGAACCGGTTTCGCTGATGGCCATGGTGCCGGTAGCCGAGTGCAGCTGGCCGACCGTGACTTCGGTATCGGTGATGGCCAGCTTGGTGGTGTTGACCTTGGCGGTCGGATACTGTTGGGCCGAGGCCATGCCCGGCAGGGCCGCTGCTGCCGCCCCGGCGGCCAGGCCCATGAGGATCTTGCGGCGCGGGAGCGAGGGAGGATTGGAAGACGAGGAATGCGACATGCGGTACTCCTTTCGGGCGTTGTTGTTGGACTCGGTCTGGGCCATCGTGGCGTCATGCAAGCGGTGAAACGAAGACCGGACAAGTCACTGCCCCGGCAGTGGCGCAGCTCGGGAAACCCCTTCCATCACACGGTTCGGCGCTTCGTTCTGAGGCGCAGAATAGGTTCGCAGGTGCAGCGCAACAATACGTTGTTTGACGTAAGCCCCCTGCTGGTGCGGCCCGCCGGCCTGCACAGCTTTTGCCCATGGCTTGCCTGCTGTTGGTGCGCACTTTGCGTGCAGGGCGTCGGGATGCGGCAACGGCGTCCATGCCGGCTGCCTTTTCTTGGTGAATTCTCATGTCATGCAGACAGGCATCTACGTCATTTGACGTATGCCCTCTTGCCCCGAATGGTTTGAAAATTGCTTGGACATAAACACGAGCCAGGCTGCCCGTCTGCGCTGCAGCACACTGACGAAGCGCTGACGGACATGACCGACCGCATTCCCCGACCCCACCAAGAGCCAACGTGACCCATCCCGCCACACAACGCATCGTCAAGGTCCGGCGCGACTACAACACCTGGGTCGCCAACGAGACGCTGGAAGACTACGCGCTGCGCTACACGCCGCTGTCCTTTCGCCGCTGGTCCGAATTTCGCCTGGCCAACACGGCGCTGGGGGCCACCTCCTTCCTGGCGCTGGAAGCCATCAGCGGTGCCATCACCCTGAGCTATGGCTTCACCAATGCCTTCTGGGCCATCATCTGCGTGATGGTGCTGTTCTTCGCGACCGGCCTGCCCATCAGCTATTACGCGGCGCGCTACGGAGTGGACATGGACCTGCTCACGCGCGGCGCCGGCTTCGGCTACATCGGCTCGACCATCACCTCGCTGATCTACGCCAGCTTCACCTTCATCTTCTTCGCGCTGGAAGCGGCCATCATGGCGCAGGCCATCGAGATCTATTTCGGCCTGCCGCTGGTGTATGGCTATGTGCTCTGTTCGCTCATCATCATCCCCATGGTGGCCTACGGCATCACCCTCATCAATCGCCTGCAGATGTGGACCCAGCCGCTGTGGCTGGTGCTGCTGGTGCTGCCCTATGCCTGCGTGCTGTACAAGGAACCGGAGGCACTGTCGAACCTGATGAGCTTCGCGGGCCGTGCCGAAGAAGGCAGCTCCTTCAACCTCACGCTCTTCGGCGCTGCCGCCACGGTGGCCTTCTCTCTCATTGCGCAAGTGGGCGAACAGGTGGACTTCCTGCGCTTCCTGCCGCAGAAGACCGCCGCCAATCGCGGCCGCTGGTGGAGCGCCCTGCTGCTGGCCGGGCCCGGCTGGATCCTGCTGGGCGGGGCCAAGATGCTGGGCGGCACGCTGCTGGCCTTTCTCGCCATCCAGCATGAAGTGCCCATGGCACGTGCCGTGGAGCCGACCCAGATGTACCTGATCGGCTACCAGTACGTGTTCGGCAATCCGGCCTTTGCGCTGGGGGCGGTGGTGTTGTTCGTGGTGGTGTCGCAGATCAAGATCAATGTCACCAATGCCTATGCCGGCTCGCTGGCCTGGTCCAATTTCTTTGCGCGCCTCACGCACAGCCATCCGGGGCGCGTGGTGTGGCTGGTGTTCAATGTGCTGATCGCCGTGCTGCTCATGGAGCTGGGGGTGTTCAATGCGCTGGAACACGTGCTGGCGCTTTACAGCCTGGTGGCCATCTCCTGGATCGGGGCCGTGGTGGCCGATCTGGTCATCAACAAGCCGCTGCGGCTGAGCCCTGCGCACATTGAATTCAAGCGCGCTCACCTGTATGACGTGAATCCCGTTGGTGTCGGTTCAATGGTGATTGCCACCCTGCTCTCCACGCTGGCCATGTCGGGCGTGCTGGGCAAGACCATCGCCGCGATGGCCCCCTTCATCGCATTGGGGACGGCGCTGGTGACGGCGCCGCTGATCGCGCTGGCCACCGGCAGCCGCTACTACATCGCGCGGCGCGATACGCTGTCCGAGCAGAACTATCGGCCCGCCACACCCGGACAGGCGCACTCGGTACTGGATTGCGTGATCTGTGGCAATGCGTTCGAGACGCCGGACATGGCGCATTGTCCAGCCTACCAGGGGGCCATCTGTTCGCTGTGCTGTTCACTCGATGCACGCTGCAAGGACCGCTGCAAGACGCCCCGCGCACGCCTGCCCAACCAGATTCTTCATACGCTGCGCCAGCTGATCCCGGCGCGCTTCGCACTCAAGCTCAATACGCGTATCGGGCATTACCTGAGTGTCTTCGGGCTGTTGGCCGGCGGGCTGGCCATCGTGTTGTGGATGCTGTATTTCCAGCAGATGGCCGATCTTTCCGGGCTGAGCTTGTCCGCACCGGATTCATTGCGGGGCGTCTTCATCAAGCTGTTCTGCCTGCTGCTGGTAGTGGTTGGCGTCGGTGCCTGGTGGCTGGTTCTGACCAACGAGAGCCGGGCCGTCGCCCAGGAAGAATCGGAGCGCCAGACCAATCTGCTGCTGCAGGAAATCGAGGCCCACAAGCAGACCGATGCCGAACTGCAGCGCGCCAAGGAAGCCGCCGAATCGGCCAACCTGGCCAAGAGCCGCTTCGTGGCCGGCATGAGCCACGAATTGCGCACGCCCTTGAACAGCATCCTCGGCTATGCCCAGATCCTGCACGTGGACGCCACTATCCCGCCGGCCCGCAAGGAAGCCATCGCCATCATCCGCCGCAGCGGCGAACACCTGTTGAGTCTCATCGATGGCCTGCTCGACATCGCCAAGATCGAAGCCGGCAAGATGCGCCTGGCCTCGGACGAGCTGGCGCTGGAAGCCTTCCTGGAACAGATCGTCGGCATGTTCGCGCCACAGGCCGAACAGAAGGGACTGCACTTCCGCTTCGAGAAATCGGGACGCCTGCCGCAGATCGTGCACGCGGACCAGAAGCGGCTGCGCCAGATCCTCATCAACCTGCTGGGCAATGCGGTGAAATTCACCGATCACGGCGGCGTCACGCTCAAGCTGCGCTACGCCCGCGAGATCGCGTATTTCGATGTGATCGACAGCGGCATCGGCATTGCCGACGATGACCTGGAACGCATCTTTCTGCCCTTCGAGCGCAGCAGCGCCGCCAATCTGCGCGAAGACATCGGTACCGGCCTCGGCCTGGCCATCAGCCGCATGCTGGTGCACATCATGGGCGGCGAACTGAGCGTGCAGAGCCGGGTCGGCCAGGGCAGCAGTTTCCATCTCAAGATCTACCTGCCTGAAGTACACGTCCCGCGCCCACGCATCAAGCTGGAAGACCAGATGTCGGGCTACGCCGGTCCTTCTCGCCACATCCTGGTGGTGGACGACCAGGCGTCGCAGCGACGACTGCTCAGGGACATGCTCATGCCGCTGGGATTCGTGGTGAGCGAAGCCGACAGCGGGCTGGCCTGCATGGAGCGATTGGGACGCGAAGTACCGGACCTGATCCTGCTGGACATCGCCATGCCGCAGATGGATGGCTGGACGGTGGCCCGCGCCATTCGCGCACGCGGACTTGCGCAATTGCCCATCCTGCTGGTCTCGGCCAATGCCTTCGAGAACCTGCATGAGCGCAACGAGCCGCCGCTGGTCAATGATTTCGTGGTCAAGCCGGTCTCGTATCACGAATTGCTGGGCAAGATCCGCCAGCATCTGCAACTGGACTGGGTGGCGAGCATCCTTCCCCCTGTGCCGGCAGAAGTGCCGCCGACACCTGCAGCGCCACAGGCCCTGATGCTGGTGCCACCGCAAGACAAGCTGGCCGCCCTGCTCGAACTGGGCAGCATCGGCTACGCCAAGGAAATCCTGCGCCAGCTCGACGCCATGGAGCGCCAGCAGCCGGCCTACCTGCCCTTCACCACCGAGCTGCGGCAGTTGGTCAAGCAATTCCGATTGAATGAATACGTCACCCGCATCAAGGAGCTGATCCGACATGATCTCAACGACGTTCGATAGACACGTGGTACTGATCGTCGATGACATGCCCGACAACCTGGCCATGTTGTCCGACGCGCTCGATGAGAGCGGCCACATCGTGCTGGTCGCCACCGACGGCCTGGCGGCGCTGGAGCGGCTGGATCACATCACGCCCGACCTGATCCTGCTGGATGCGATGATGCCCGGCATCGATGGCTTCGAGACCTGTCGCCGCATCAAGCAGGTCAAGCGCGTAGCGCATGTGCCGGTGGTGTTCATGACGGGCTTGTCGGAGACCGAACACGTGGTACGTGGCTTTGAGGTCGGCGGGATCGACTACGTGACCAAGCCGATCCGTCCGCAGGAGGTAGTGGCGCGCATTGGTGCGCATATCCGTACTGCGCGCATGATGACGCAGACGCGCGGCATGCTGGAACATGCGGCACATGCGGTGATCGTGCTGGGCGGCAATGGCTTGCCGATGTGGCAGACCAGCAAGGCCTCACAGTGGCTGGAAAAATACTATGGTCCGGCGGCACCGGCCAGTCACAAGCTGCCCGGGCCCTTGCAGGTCTGGCTCAACGAGCAGCTGGTACGGCAGCGCCAGGGCGAGAGCCTGGATCACGTACCGCCGTTGATCGTGCGCCAGCAACAGGATGAACTGCACATCACCCTCTCCGGTCCGGGCCAGGGGCATGGCGTGAGCCTGGTGCTGGAGGAGAAGATCGCCGGCTCGGCGCATCGCGGCGAAGAGCTCATGGTCCTGCCGGCCACTCTGGAAAGCGCGCGCCTGACCCCGCGCGAAAGCGACGTGCTGCTATGGCTGGGCAAGGGCAAGACCAACCGCGACATCGCCGAGATCCTCGGCATGAGCCCGCGTACCGTCAACAAGCACCTGGAACATATCTTCGTGAAGCTGGGGGTGGAGACGCGCTCGGCGGCGGCGGTGCTGGCCAGCAGCATCGCGGCGGCCAGCGTTGCCAGCAGCGGCAGCCAGTTGCTGCAATGAACCCGGCCCAATAAAAGCGCGCACGCATGGCCGGTTTGGCCTATCCTTGCACAGGGCACTAACGCCCATCATTACCGAAGCAAAGGAGTCAACATGCCCAAGAAAGAGAAACTGGACCCGGAAACCGAAGCCCTGATCCAATGGTGTACCGAAGTCGAGCAATTCCTGGTCAAGGGCGGTGCCACGCTGGACCAGGCACAAGAGCACATCGAGGAACAGGTCGAATGGTTCACTGACCTCTACTACGATGGCCTCACCCCGGAAGAAGCCGCCAAGGAAGCCCTGGCCTGATTCTCATCCGCCACTCCCCCAACCGCATCCCGGCCCGCAAGGCCGGGATTTTCTTTGGCTGACACGCTGTACCGTGACACCGGGGCAGGCCACCGGTCACAGGACAAGGCAAGTGAAACGCCTGTGATCTGAGCTGAACCCGGCCAACGTTACGCAGTCAGAAGACGAGCCCGGTTCAGTGATGCCAGGCTTTGCAGGACACTCCACTGTCGCCCCTTCACGTGCACACCATGCTGACAATTTTCTTGCAGACCACCCGAACCACACTGCGTACCGCCTTGCTCTGCCTGTGCGCGGGATGCACGCCGCTGGCGGTGGCCGAAGGCAGCGCCTTCGTTCATCCAGGCGGCCTGCACACCACCGCCGATTTAACCCGGATCAAGACCCGCCTGGCCGCCATGGACCAGCCCTGGACTGCAGGCTGGCAGCGCCTCACCGGCAACCGCCACGCCGGCCTCGACTGGCAGCCGGCGGCGGTCCCCGTGATCTATCGCGGCAAGGATGGAGCCGGACATGCAGAAAACTACAGCCGCCTCTTCAACGATGCGGCCGCAGCCTATGCCCTGGCCCTGCGCTGGAAAATCAGCGGCGACGATCGCTATGCCGCGCGCGCGACGCTCCTGCTTGACGCATGGGCCAGCACCTTGCAAGCCATCGAAGGCAGTTCGGACCGTTTTTTGGCATCGGGCATCTATGGCTACCAGCTGGCCAACGCGGGAGAACTCCTGCGCGACTATCCACATTGGCCCGGCGGCGGCTTCAACGCGTTCAAGGACATGATGCTGCGGGTCTTCTACCCGATGAATCACGACTTCCTCACCCGCCACAATGGGGCCCGCATCGATCACTACTGGGCCAACTGGGACCTCGCCAACATGAGTTCGATGATGGCGATCGGGATCCTGGCCGATCGCCACGATCTCTACCAGGAAGCCGTCCGCTACTTCAAGCAGGGAGCCGGCAATGGTGCCATCAACAATCTGGTCTGGACACTCTATCCCGACGGTCTTGGCCAGATCCAGGAAAGCGGTCGCGACCAGGGACACAGCCTGCTGGACCTGGCCCTTGCCGGCGCGTTCTGCCAGATGGCCTGGAACCAGGGTGATGACCTGTTCGGGTACGAGAATAACCGGCTGCTGCGCGGTGCCGAATATGTGGCGCGCTACAACCTGGGCGATACCGTTCCCTTCACGCCTTATCACAACAGCGACGTGACGCAGGAGACCATCTCACCCACAGGCCGTGGCGAATTGCGTCCGATCTGGGAACTGCTGTACCAGCACTATGTGGTGCTCAAAGGCCTGCCCGCGCCCGCCGTGCAACGCTTCGCAGAGAAGGTGCGGCCAGAGGGAGGCGGCGGCGACTACGGACCCAACAGCGGTGGTTACGATCAGACCGGCTATGGCACCTTGATGTACACCTTGCGTTAGCAAGCCACCCCTCCGGCAGCGCCAGGCAATCAGACGTGCGCCTGGCCTGCCGTATTACTTCCGGACAAACCGCGCAGGCACCCGCTGCAAGGCGTCATACAAAGGCCGGCAGGATTCGGCCAGACGCTCCAGACTTGTTTCGCGCAGCGCGTCCAGATCCACCGGCTCCGTTCCCGCCAGTCCGGCCCAGGCCAGCAGCGCGCCAAAGGCTTGCGGCGTATCGAACATGCCATGCAGGTAGCTGCCCAGGATCTGACCATCTTCCGATTGCGCACCCTCGCCGCGCCCGTCGATCACGAACGCAGGACGCTCCAGCGCCTGGCCGGAAGATACGCCCATGTGAATCTCATAGCCACTAACCGTTGCAGCCGTCTCTCCGAAGGCACACTGGCCGCTGACCTGCAGCAGTTTCTTCTCCCGCGTCAGTTCGGTACGCATGGGCAGCAAGCCGAGGCCGGCACTGCTGCCGGGCGCACCTTCCACACCATGCGGATCGTCCACGCTCTCCCCCAGCATCTGGAAGCCGCCGCAGATGCCGATCAGCTTGCCGCCATAGCGCAGGTGCCGCGCGATGGCCGTGTCCCAGCCATGCTCCCGCAGCCAGCGCAGGTCACCGCGCGTGTTCTTGCTGCCGGGCAGGATGATGAGATCGGCGGGCGGCACCGGCTGACCCGGCCCGATGAAACGCAGGTCCACACCGGCATGGGCGCGCAGCGCGTCAAAGTCGGTGTGGTTGCTGATGCGCGGGAAGACCGGCACCACAATGCGGAAATCGCCCTTGCTCTCCTGCGTGGCCGCCACGGCATCCTCGGCATCGAGATGCAGTCCGTGCAAGTAAGGCAGCACCGCCAGCACGGGCTTGCCGGTGCGGGCTTCGAGCCAATCCAGGCCGCCCTGCAAGAGACTGATATCGCCCCGAAAACGATTGATGACGAAGCCGATCACGCGCTCGCGCTCACTCTCGGAAAGGCAATCGAGGGTGCCGGTAAGATGGGCGAAGACGCCGCCCCGGTCGATGTCGGCCACGATGATGACCGGGCAATCGACCGCCTCCGCAAAACCCATGTTGGCGATGTCGCGCGCGCGCAGGTTGATCTCGGCCGGACTGCCCGCGCCCTCCACGATCACGCAGGCATATTGCGTGCGCAGGCGCTCGTAGGATTGCAGCACCGCCTGCATGGCTTCGGTCTTGTAGCGGTGATAGTCACGGGCGTTCATATCCGCACGCACCTTGCCATGCACGATGACCTGAGCGCCGGTATCGCTGGAAGGTTTCAGCAGCACCGGGTTCATATCGGTGTGGGGCGCGATGCCGGCGGCCTGGGCCTGCAAGGCCTGGGCCCGTCCGATCTCGCCACCGTCGCTGGTGACGGCGCTGTTCAGGGCCATGTTCTGCGGCTTGAACGGGGCGACGCCGATGCCATCCTTCTTCAGCAGGCGACACAGCGCAGCGGCCAGGGTGCTCTTGCCGGCATCCGACGTGGTGCCCTGGATCATCAAGGTATGGAAGGGAAAATCAGCCACGTTGGCTCCATGTGTTCAAGGCATCTTGCAGACGCGACCAGCCCGCTTCATCCGGTGGCAGGCCGAGCCGGATGCCACCGGCACCGCGCGTGAAGAGGCGCACCCAGATACCGGCACGCGCCATCGCTTCATGAAAAGCCTGCGCCCTGGACTCGGGCCACCACTGGAACAGCGCCGTACCACTGGCGCGGATGCCGTGCTGCGCCAGCAGCGCATGCAGGCGTTCGCCTTCGGCCAGCAAGGTCTGCCGCGTGGCCGCCTGCCATGGTCGATCACACAGCGCGGCGCTGCCGATCTGCTGGGCCGGGCCACTGATGGACCAGGGACCGAGCCAGTCGGCCAGCGCCTCCAGCACGGCGGGCGCAGCCCCCACGAAACCCAGCCGCAAACCGGCCAGGCCAAAAAACTTGCCGACCGACCGCAGCACGATCAGGCCCGGCTGGTCGCTGTGGGCGGCCACGCTGTGGCCTCGCACGGTATCGCCAAAGGCCTCATCGACCACCAGCCAGCCGCCGCGTGCGGCCAGCAGCGCCGCCCAGCGTAATACATCCTCCGGTGCCACCATGGCACCGGTCGGGTTGTTGGGATTGCACAGGACCAGCACCTCGCAGCGCGACTCACGGACCGCCTCATCCAGATCGTCATACGGCACCTCCCGCACGGCATGCCCTGCACGCCGCCAGCAGTGGGCGTGTTCGGCATAGATGGGGGCCGCGACCACCACCTGTGCCGGTCGGCCTTGCTGTTGCAGGCGCAGTTGCGGCAATGCCTGTATCGCCGCTTGCGTGCCCGCCACGGCCAGCAGACGGGGCGCCCCGTAATACGCGCAGGCGGCCTGTTCCAGCGCGTGCGAAGGTTCGGGCAGGCGATGCCATGCATCGGGCGCAGGTGCCGGGGCCAGGTAAGGACGCGGATTGATGCCGGTGGAGAGGTCCAGCCAGTCAATGCGCGGACGGCCGTAACGGCGTGCCGCGTCGTTGAGATTGCCGCCGTGTTCAAGCATGGTGCGCTCCCATTCCGGTAGCCAAACTCAACAGCGCCAGCGCACAGACAACGGCGAACCACAGCGCTGTGGTCATCGCCACCAGACGCCAGGCGCGCACGATGTCCGGCCCTTGCGGCGGCAGGCCGCGTCCCAGCGGCGGGCGCTCTTCGACTTCACCGTCGTAGATGGCAGGTCCGCCCAGGGCCAGGCCCAGCGCACCGGCACCGGCAGCCATCACGGGGCCGGCATTGGGGCTGCTCCATGCGGGTGCCTGTGCTTTCCAGCAATCCAAGGCCTGACGACGTTGCCCCAGCCACGCGTAGGAGAACGCGGTCAGGCGGGCCGGCAGCCAGTTGAGGACGTCATCGATGCGGGCGGCAGACCAGCCAAAATACAGGAAGCGCGCATTGCGATAGCCCCACATGGCATCCAGTGTATTGGCCAGCCGGAACAGCAACGCCCCCGGACCTCCCGCCACCAGAAACCAGAACAAGGTGCCGAAGACGGCATCGTTGCCATTCTCCAGCAGGGATTCAACGCCCGCCTTGGCCAGTTCGGCCTCCCCGGACTCACGCGTATCCCGGCTGACGATGTACGAGGTCAGCCGCCGTGCCAGAGGCAGATCGCCTTGCGCCAGCGCCTGGGCAATCGGCAGCGTATGTTCGCGCAGGCTGCGCAGGCCGATGCAGAAATACAGCAGCGCCGCATGCGCCAGCGCGGCCAGCCATCCCGGCAATACGGCAATGATCCAGGCGCAAGCCAGCACTGGCGGCAACACCGCCAGGCACCAGGCCAGCACGCCGCGCAGACGCAGCGCGGGAGCGTGATTGAGCCTGCCCTCGATGCGCTTGGCCAGGTTGCCGAAGCCGACCAGCGGATGCCAGCGCCGCGCCTCGCCCAGCAGCAGGTCCAGCGCGATGCCCAGCGCCATCAGTGCGGCCAGCGCGGGCCACGACAGCCCGCTCAGCATGGGTGGTCCTTGAAGGTCAGCGGCAGGCCGGCCGCCACCCATTGCACGCGTTCGCAAAGCGCGGCCACAGCCTGGTTCAAGCGGCCCGCCTCGTCAACAAACCAGCGCGAGATCGCCCCCTGCGGCACGATGCCCATGCCCACTTCATTGGAGACCAGGATCACGGTGCCCTGCACTTCCTGCAAGGCGCGCAGGAAATCCACGCGCTGCTGCGTGAAGGCCAGCGGCGGCGTGATCGGCCCTACCTCCGGATAGTCCACGCCCTCGGCGAAGAGCAGGTTGGCCAGCCAGACGGTGAGGCAGTCGACCAGCACCACGGACTCGGGCCGGCTCAGGCTGCGCAGCGCCTGACCCAATGCCAGCGGTTCTTCCACGGTGCTCCAGTGGCCGCCCAGCGCGCGGCGGCGCTGCTGGTGATGGGCGATGCGTTCCTGCATCTCGGCATCGTCGCGGCTGGCGGCGCGATTGGCGGTGGCCAGATAGACGATCTCCTGCGGACCGGACTGCGCCGCTGCCAGGGCCAGGCGCTCCGCGTGGGCACTCTTGCCGCTGCGGGCGCCGCCGAAGATGAGGCTGCGATGCCGGGTAGAGCTTGGGGTCGTCATGCTTTCGGTTCTCCTTGCACGGGCCAGCGGTCTTCGAAGACCAGGTCCTGCAAACGTTGGCGAGTGGCCCATTGCTCCTGCTCCAGCATGGGCTTGTCATAGAATGCGGGCACGTGGCCCAGGCACAGCACCGCTACCGGTTCGGCACCCTCAGGCAGATGCAGCAATTGCGCCAGTGCCGCCGGTTCAAACAGCGATACCCAGCCCATCCCCAGCCCTTCGGCACGGGCGGCCAGCCACATGTTCTGCAGCGCGCAGGACAGCGAGGCCAGGTCCATCTGCGGCAAGGTGCGGCGACCGAAGATATGGGTCTCGCGCTGATCCATCAGTGCGGCGACGAGCACCTCGCCACACTCGCGAATGCCTTCTACCTTCAGGCGCATGAATTCGTCTTCGCGCTGATCCAGTGCGCGGGCAGTGGCGATGCGTTCCTGCTCCACCAGGGCATGGATCTGCTGGCGCAGCGCCTGGCTGCGGATGCGAATGAAACGCCACGGCTGCATGAAGCCCACACTGGGACCGTGATGGGCTGCCTGCAGCAGGCGATCCAGCAGCTCAGGCGCGACCGCATCGGGCAGGAAATGGCGCATGTCGCGCCGCTCGCGAATGACGCGGTAGACCGCATCGATCTGCGCCTGCGGATAGCGGTGAGAGACGCCCTCGCTCATGAGGCCGCCCCTCCCAGCAGCGCCGCCACCGTACGCGGTGCCGAGCGGAAATAGGCGTGCAAATAGCTGGCCGTGACCTTGCCACGGCGATAGACGACCTCCCCTTCGGACGAATCGAAGAGACGCTCGCCGCGCGCAATGAACTCCGCTCCGACCACCGCACGCGAATAGTGGAAGGTGTGGCAGCGCAGATGCTCGCCGACTGCGCCGGGCAGGTTCAGCTGCAAGGTCTGGTAACCCAATCCCTGCAGGCGCGGCTGCACCGTGGCCTGGCCGGGCAGGATGCCGCACAGCTGGCCGCTGCTGCCGTCACCGGCAATGACCGTCTCCAGCAGGAACAGCATGCCGCCGCATTCCGCATAGAGCGGCTTGCCGGCCCCGGCATGGGCGCGCAGGCTGGATTGGGTGCGTTGCGCGGCCTGCAAGGCTGGCAGGTGCAGTTCCGGATAACCGCCCGGCAGCCAGACCGCGTCGCACTCCGGGACCGCTTCATCGGCCAGCGGCGAGAAGAAGGTCACGCTGGCCCCCATCAGCGCCAGCAGATCGAGGTTGGCGGGGTAAATGAAGGAAAACGCCAGATCGCGCGCCACGGCGATGGTCTTGCCCTCCAGCAGGCGCGGGAATGCGCGTTCCGGCGGGGGCGTACCGAAGTCCACTTCCGGAGGCAGATTGGCCAGTGAAGTAGCGGACATTCTTTCGGCCACGGCATCCAGGCGCGCATCCAGATCGGCGATCTCGGGCGCCGCCACCAGGCCCAGGTGGCGCTCCGGCAAGGCGAATTGCATGTCGCGCTGCAAGCCGGTCAGCAGCGGCACCGAAGGACGTGCATTCTGCAGGCCCTGGCGCAGCATCTGCGCATGGCGCGGACTGGCCACGCCATTGGCCAGCACCCCGGCGAACTTCAGCTCGGGACGATAGGCCAGCAAGCCTTGCGCCAGCGCGCCGATGGTCTGGCCCATGCCGCGCGCATTGATGACGGCCACGATGGGAATGCCCAGCAACTGCGCCAGATCGGCACTGCTGGGCTCGCCATCGAAGAGGCCCATCACGCCCTCCACCAGCAGCACATCGGATTCGGCAGCGGCCATTGCCACCTGGCGGCGGCAGTGATCCTCCCCGCCCAGCCACAGGTCGAGGTTGACGACCGGCTGGCCGCTGGCCTGCTGCAGCACCATCGGATCGAGGAAATCCGGGCCGGTCTTGAACACCCGCACCCGCTTGCCCTGGTGGCGATACAAGCGTGCCAGGGCGGCGGTGATGGTGGTCTTGCCGTGGCCCGAGGCCGGGGCCGAGATGAACAGGGCCGGGCAACGATATTGAGGGGCAGACATCAGAACTCCACGCCTTTCTGCGCCTTCACGCCCTGCTCCTTGTAGGGATGTTTCAGCGGGCGCATCTCGCTGACCAGGTCGGCCTGTTCAATCAAGGCCTCCGGCGCATGGCGGCCGGTGACGACGATGTGCAGCATCTCGCGGCGTGCCGCGAAGACACGCAGCACCTCCTCCAGATCGAGATACTGGTATTTCAGGACGATGTTGAGTTCGTCCAGGATCACCATGTCGTAACTCGGATCCTCGATCATGCGCACGGCCTCGGCCCAGCCGCGCGCGGCGGTGCGCATGTCGGCATCGCGGTCCTGGGTATCCCAGGTGTAGCCTGCGCCGACGACATGGAAGTCACAGTTGGCGTGCCCGCCGAGAAAATCGCGCTCGGCGCTGTAGAGCGCGCCCTTGATGAACTGCACCACGCCCAGCTTCATGCCGTGGCCGAGGATGCGCATGCCCATGCCGAAGGCGGCGCTGGACTTGCCCTTGCCGGTACCGGTGTTGACGATCAGGAGACCCTTTTCCTTCTGGGCGGCGGCCTTCTTTTTTTCGAAGCCCTCCTTGTGACGCTGGGTCATGCGCTTGTGCGATTCGGGATCGGTTTTCATGGTGAGGTTCTTTCCTGGTGCTGCAACAAAATCAAATCCATTCGGTGCCGGTCAACGACGACAGCAACTGCGCCACGCGCGCGCGACTGGGGTGGTAGCCGATGAAGACCAGCTCAGAGCCCCCTGCGCTCTTGCCACCCTGCGCACTGGCCACGACGGCGCGCGCGCGCACGGCTTGCAGCAATTGCGTGCCGCCCTCGCCGGTGGCGATGAAACCCTTGGTGCGCAGGATGGGCTGGTCCAGCGCCACGGCCACCACCGCACGGCGCAGGGACTCCGGCGCCTGCGCTGCCTGGCTGCGCAGCGTGAAGGATTGCCAGCCGGGGTCCTGCTCATGGAAATGCTTGTGGGTGGACAAGCCATGGCTGTGCGCGCCCAGCCCGGAGTGCGCATGGCCATTGAAGCGCCACTGGTCCGCCGCCACGGTGGCGCGTTCGCCCGGCATGCCCACCGGCGTGTAATGGTGATGCACGGTGCTGCCTGCCTGGTGCAGGCGCAGGCCGAGTGCGAGACGGATGTCCAGTCTGGCCCCATAGGCCAGCTCCAGGAAACGCACGTTCGGTGCCAATGCGCGCACGGTCTCTTCGGCCTGCAGCAGCGGTGCTTCTTCCATGCCATCGATCTTGTTCAGCACCACCACGTCGGCGCATTCCAGCTGCTGGCGGAACAGCTGCGCCGTCGCATCGCGCACGGCGTCACCGCTGGCAAAGGCTTCTTCCAGCAGCAGCGGCGTGTCGACCACGGCCAGCGTGGCATCGAGCACGAAGTGCGGGGCCAGTTCCGGCGATTGCAGCACTTCCATGACGGCACTGGGCAGGGCCAGGCCGGACGTCTCGATGAGCACGTGATCGATCTGCGCCCGCCGTGAGGCCAGGGCCAGCATGGCGGGGACGAAATGTTCATCGTCGCCATAGGCGATGAGGCCATGGGCGAAATCCTGGATCTGTACATGACCCTGCGCCCCCCCTTCGGCACGCAGCAGGTCGCCATCGATGGCCACTTCGCCGAATTCATTGATGAGCAAGGCCAGGCGTCGCGACTGACGACGTTGGACCAGCCCGCGCAGCAAGGTGGTCTTGCCGGCACCGAGGAAACCCGTCACCACTGTTACTGGTATCGGTGGCAATGGCGGCGGCAGGGAAGCTACGACGCTGGCCATCTTCAGCCCCCGGCCAGTGCTGCCAGTTGCGACTGCAGGGCCGGCACATCATGGGCCACCTGCGGATAGGCCAGCGCTGGCCGGCGCACCGTCAACAGCGGGATGCCCAAGGCGCGCGCCGCCTCCACCTTGGCCCGATAGCCACCGGCCTCGCCCGAATCCTTGGTGACCACGCAGTCGATGCCCCAATCCCGCCACAGCGCTTCATTGAAGGCCTGCGAGAACGGTCCCTGCATGGCGCACAGGTGGGCGCGCGGCAAGCCCAGTTCCAGCGCGCGCTTGATGAAGTCCGGATCGGCGGTGACGCGGGCGAACCATTGCTTGTCGGCCGCACCGGGCGCCTGCAGGAAGCTGCCCAGGTCCTTGGAGCCGGTGGCCAGGAAGATGCGGCGGCCCATGGCGATGGCGCGGGTGGCGGCTTCTTCCATGTCGGCGCAGGCGTGGGGATCATCGGCGACCAGGTCGCTAGCACGTTCATAGCGCAGATACGGTATCGCCAACTCCTTGGCCAGTGTCATGAGTTGCTGCGACATCTGCACCGCAAACGGATGCGTGGCATCCACCAGCACGCGCGCCTGGCTCTCGCGCAAGGCCTGGCGACGCGCTTCCACGCCCTGGCGGCCGGACCAGACATGGGCCCCCGGACAATCCTGGCTGGCCAGTTCGCCGCCATAAGCGGTCGCCGTGGAGATCACCACCCGCTCGCCCTGCCCGGCCAGCTCGCGTGCCACCAGATTGCCATCGCTGGTACCGGCAAAGACCCACACCGCCTGCGGCGGCAGTTGCGCCACTTCAGCGGCCTGCGATTCTTCGCTCCAGTCGTTGTAGCCGCGCGGCGTAAAGATCCAGTCGCGCTTGCGCTGGGTAAAGCGGTTGCCGATGACGATCGAGGTCAGCATGTCGAACTGCAGACCCGGCAATTCATCCAGGCGATGAATGGACACCTGCTGGCCCGGACGATAGGCGTTGCGCACGACCCCGCACAGGGTATGCGGAGCCTTGTGTTGCAGCATCAGCTGCAGGATGCGATAGACGCCCTCCTGCCGTCCGGCACTCTGCACGTTGTAGAGCACGCAGGCCAGGTCGGCCTGGGCGATGTGGCTGGCGCGCTGTTCGATCCAGGACCACGGGCACAGCAGGTTCGACAGCGACAGCGTGGCGAAGTCATGCGACAGCGGCGACCCCAGCAGCGAAGCGCAGGCATTGGCCGAGGTCACGCCGGGAATGACGTTGACCTCATAGGTATCGTCCTCGCGCATGTCGTCGAAGGCCAGCGCGGCCATGGCGTAGATGCCGATGTCACCACTGGAGATGAGCGCCACGCGGCGTCCGGCGCGGGCCTGCTCGATAGCCAGCAAGGCGCGCTCGCGCTCTTGCGTGAGCGGCGGCGTGTGGATTTCCTTGCCCTCGATGTGCGAGGCGATCCAGCGCAAATACAACTCGTAGGCGACGATGACCTCGCTGTCGCGCAAGGCCTTGATGGCGCGCGGGATGATCATTTCTTCGAAACCGGGGCCTACGGAGACCAGGTTCAATACGCCTTTTTTCTTGACGGCTTCCATCTGCATACTTTCAATGTTTTACTGCTTATCTTCGAATATCCGCCAAGCATCGGCATCGTCCACCACGGCCACGGTCACCCCGTCCAGCGCGGTCTTGGCCAGCAACAGACGGCCACGCGGGCTGGCAATCAAGGCCGCCGGTTCGCAGACGCCGTCCACGCCGACATTCTGGCGCACCCACTCCGAGGGCTTGCCGACCCAGGCGCGCTGGGCGATCTGCTCGCGTGCAATCACGCGCAGCGGCAAGTCATGGGTGGCGCAAAAGGCCAGCAGGCCCGGCTCTTGCGCCTTGATGTCGATGGTGGCCACTTCGCGTACCTGGGCCAGCGAGGCGCCGGGGCACAGGTCCAGCGCCTGCGACACGGCAAGGGCAATCTGCTCCGCCGAGGCCAGCTTGCGGCAGCCGATGCCCAGTACCAGCGGCTTGACCGCTTCCGTGGCGGTGCTCACCACCGGCTGCGCCCCCGTCAGTTGCGCTACGCGATAGGCCAGTCCGTTGGCCCCGCCTTCATGTCCGGCCAGCAAGGCGATGGCAAAACGGGCCACCTCATCGACCACCACCAGCGCCGGATCGCTGTGCTTGTCCTGCGGCAGGCCGTCCAGGAAGCGCACGGCAATGCCGGTGGCGCCGATCATGATCCATTGACGATGGCGGCGATAGGCCAGCGCAAACTGCTGCCGCTGCGACAGTCCGCCCTCGGCCTGCAGCCACGGCTGATACAGCTCGCCGCCCAGCCTGTCCTGCAGGTAAAGAGCCAGCGCCGCCGCCTCGGCACGCACCGGCCACAGGCCGAGTTCAGCCGGGGCGACGGGGGAATTCATGCGGCGTCCTTGTTCTTCTTGACCACGCGGAAGAGGTGCGTAAAGTCCTTGGAGTAGAGACTGGATTCGGCGACCTGTTCCTTGTTCAGGGCGGCCCCCACCAGCATCATGGTAGTCAGGTTCCACTCGCCGCGCTTGTTCTCTTCCAGCACCTTGTCGAGCGATCCCTGGTAAATGCGCTGCTCCGGCCATGTGGCGCGATAGACCAGCGTGACGGGGGTCTCAGGCGGATAGTGCAGCAGCAGGTCGTTGACGATCTTTTTGAGGTGCGGGCCGGAGAGGAAGATGCACATGGTGGCGCGATGCGCCGCCAGGGAAGCGATCGACTCCGATTCCGGCACGGCGGAAGCACGTCCCGACACCCGCGTCAGGATCACGCTCTGCGACACCTCCGGCTTGGTCAGTTCAGCCGACACCGCCGCTGCCGCAGCGGTGAAGGACGACACGCCCGGCACCACTTCATAGGCAATGCCCAGCGCATCGAGGCGGCGCATCTGCTCGGCAGTCGCGCCGTAGATGGCAGGGTCGCCTGAATGCAGGCGCACCACGTCGATGCCCTGCTCCTGCGCACGCACGTAGCAGGCTTGCTGCTGCTCCAGATCGAGGGCGGCGGTGTCGATGATCTCGGCCTCGGGATGGCAATGCTCCAGCAAGGCGGTCGGCACCAGCGAACCGGCATACAGCACCATGCGCACCTGGCCCAGCAGGCGCGCACCGCGCAGGGTGATGAGGTCGGGCGCACCGGGGCCGGCCCCTACGAAATAAACTTTCATGCATTTCCTTTCGAATTCTCTTCGGGCGCACGATGGCGCTGCGCCTGGGCCGTCTTGCGGATCAGCAGCACGGCGAGATAGCCGCTCGCTTCTACCGCATCCAGCGCGGTGAGGTCTGTGGCCAGCACTTCACCTTCCAGACCGATGCGGCGGGCAAAGCCGCAATGCTGGGCGATGCCCATCTCGCGCAGCAAGGCCAGCACCCAGGGCAGGCGCGCGCCTACCTTCATCAACACGACGATGTCATGGCCTTCGATCTCGGTGCGCAGGGTGGCGGCGTCTTCCGGACAGGGCAGGATCAGCGTGCGCTCCTTGCCCACCCCCAGCGGCCATTCCAGCGCGGCAGCAGCAGCGGCGTAGCTGGTGATGCCGGGCAGCGTCACGCAATCACACCCGGGATACAGGTCACGCACGGCCGCCAAGACATAGCCGTAGGTCGAATAGGTCAGCGCATCACCGATGGTGAGATACACCACCTGCAAGCCCTCGCGCAATTGCGAAGCCAGTTGCAAGCCCAGTTGCGCGTAATGTTCCTGCAGGACCTGGCGATCCGGATCCATGTTGAATTCGATTTCGCACAGGCGGCTGCGGTCGAACTCCACGCCTTCCAGGCATTGCAGGGCCACCGACAAGTCGGCGCCACGCGCACGCGGAATGTAGATCACATCGGCCGACCGCAGCGCAGTGAGCGCCGCCAGCGGCAGATAGCCAGCCGGTCCGGGACCAACACCGATCCCCGTGAGACGCCCGCTCATGCGCCCTCTCCCAGTTGCCGTCCGTCCAGATCGAACAGCCGCACTGCGATGCGTTGGACCGCCGGCACGCGTGCATGGGCAAGCGCCGCAATGCGGGCTTCGATCTCGCACCAGAGGCGGCGCGACAACGCGGCATCCTGCTGGCGCACCAGTTCTATGATTGCTTCCACCGTATTGGCTTCCTTCATCTGCTGCAGCAGGCTGGCGTCAAACCAGACGCCCTGCCCTGCCGCGTTCATTTCTTCGGCCACGCGGGCCACGCCCTGCATGGCCATGTTGCTCTTGCTGGAGTGCGTATCCCATACGCCATCCAGCACCTTGGCCAGTTTGCCCGGATGCCCCGCCAGCCACAACAGCGGCAGCGTGCGGCCCTCTTCGGCCAGCGCCTTTTGCGTGAAGTCCAGCGCATCGCCGAGGAAATTGGCAATCTGAACGCTGCGCTTGTCGGGCAGGCCCAGCGTCTGTGCCACGAAGACGCGGCCGATCTTGCCCGGCAGGTAAGCCACCGCATCGCCCGGCGCACAGGCGGCCAGGGCCACGCGGATGTAGACCTCGATGGAGGCGATCCACGAGGCCATCGACATCGGCTCCACGATGCCCGAGGTGCCCAGGATGGAAATGCCGCCGACGATGCCCAGCTTGGGATTGAAGGTCTTGGGCGCAATCGAGAGACCTTCGCGACAGCCGATGGTGAGGTCGAATCCGCAAGAGCTTGCCTCAGGCTGCAGCTCCGCCAGCACCTCCGCCACGGCCGCCCGCATCATGGCACGCGGCACCGGGTTGATGGCCGGCTCGCCGACGGCTACCCGCAAGCCCGGCATGGTGGCCGTGCCGACGCCCTCGCCGGCGAAGAAGCGGATTTCGCCCCCGGCATTGCGCCGCACCTGCGCCACAATGGTCGCACCGTGCGTATTGTCGGGATCATCGCCGCCATCCTTGAGCACTTCCGCCTGCGCGGTCTCGGCATCGATCATGCTCACCGACTGGATCGGCACACTCAGGTAATGCAGGCCATCGGGCAGGCTCACTTCGGTCTGCTGCACCGTCATGCCCGCCAGCAAGCGATACAAGGCCGCACGCACCGCAGCGGTGGCGCAACTGCCGGTACTGCGTCCGCGCCGCAGGCCATTGGGCGCCAGCACGGACAGGTCGTACTCGGCACCCTGCAGCTCGCCGTTGGTCTCGTTCACTGCACGCCTTCGCTCTGCGCTTCCTGCGCGACCAGCCAGGCGATGGCATCGATCATCAGCGCATTGACCACGCTGGCCGCCCAGGGCGAGCCGCCTCGCGTACCGCTGTTGGTGATGCGCGGCACCTGCAGGCAGCGGCGCAGTTCATCCTTGCTCTCGCGCGTGCCGACAAAGCCAACCGGCAAGCCGATCACCAGTTGCGGCCGCCAGCCATGTTCGCGGATCAGGCGCACTGCCTCGGTGATGGCTGTCGGTGCATCACCGATGGCCAGTACCATGTCGTTGCCAAACTTTTGCCAGGCACGCCGGATACCGGCGGCCGAACGCGTCATGCCCAGGTTCTGCGCCATCAGGTGCGATTCGGGATCATGCACGCCGCACCAGGTTTCCACGCCCAGCTGTTCCAGCACGGCGCGCTTGAGGCCGGTCTGGACCATGGTCACATCCGTTACTACCCGCTTGGTGCGCAGCAATGCCTTCATGCCGGCCTGTACGGCACCGGCAGAAAAATAGATTTCATCAGCGACGGCGAAATCGCCGCTGGTGTGGACCAGGCGCTGCAAGACCGTCAGGTGATCGGGCGGGAAGCCGCTCCAGTCGCGTCCGGCCTGGATGATCTCCATGCTTTCCGCTTCGATGGGATGGGGCACGTAAGGGGCCGTGCCTGCCGTCGCCTGCGCCAGCTGCTCGCGCGCGGACAGATCGCGCACCTGCAGGTGATGCGCGCGCTGCGGCTCGCCGACCTGCTGCTCGAAGCCGACGATCTGCACCCGGTACTTGCAGAGCGTGCAGTTCATGGCCGCACGGCCTTCAGCGGCATCACGCGCGCGTTCCAGCATCACATCGGCCACGTGCGCATGCACGCCCAGATAGGCGGCCTTGAGCACTTCCACGCCTCGCTCGCGCTGTGCCAGTTCATCGGCAGCAGCGTAGATACGCTTGACCAGCACGCCATCGAAGAGGAAGAACGGCAACACCACCAGACGCTGCCAGCCTTCGCCAGCGGCCTGGGACAAGCCGTCCCGCACCAGCGGCGTGGCCGTGCCCGAGAAGCAGACCTTGACGCCACCAAAACCCATGCCCTCCTGCACCATGCGCGCCAGCTTGGCGATCTCGCCATTGGCGTCCGGGTCGGTGGTACCACGGCCGACCAGCACCAGGCAGGCATCCTGGCGATGAATGATTTCTTCCGAACCGGCTTCGGCTTCCACCACGCGCTGCTGCACCAGTTGCAGCAGCAGCGGGTGCAGGTCCATGGGCGCGCCGAAATGGAAATCGACCTGCGGATAATCGCGGGCCAGGGCCAGCATTTCGGCCGGCATGTCGTTCTTTGCGTGGCGCGCGCCCAGCAGCACGCCGGGCACCACCGCCACTTCGGTGGCGCCGTCGGCCACGCAGGCGGCGGCCGCTTCCGAGATCGTGGGGGCCGCAAATTCCAGATAGCCATGGCGCACGATGCGGCCCTCGGCGCGATCCCGCACCAGCGCGACCAATGCCTCGAATTCTCGCAGGGCATCGGGATCGCGGCTGCCGTGGCCGGCGATCACGACGGCCGATTGGCGCGTGCCGCTCATGCCGGGGCTCCCGCTGCCACCTTCTCCGGCGGCGGTTCGATCTGGCTGTCCATGGGCGTCAAGGTGCGGATGAGCATGATGCTCATGTCGCTGAATTCCTTGTCGGCACAATCGGCGAGCTTGCCGTGCCACTCGGCATCACCCCGGGTCAGGTTTTCCCAGACTTCCGTGGGATGATCCGGATTGACGCCCTGCTGCAGCAAGTAAGTCGCAATGTGGCGCGGCATGAAGGAGCGCGCCGCATCCCACGGACAAGGGATGACGATGGCATTGCGTCCATCGTTCAATACGTTCACCAGATGGCGCTTGAAGGGCTCCAGATCGCCGCGCCGATGGAAGGTGATGAAGGTCGTTTCATCAAAGCACACCCGCGCCTTGGAAGCGAGGATCTGCGCCGAGGAAATGCCGGGCAGGGTTTCAACGCGATGGCCGCAGGCGCGCTCCACGCGCTCCAGGTATTGGAAGCCGCTGAAATGGATATCGCCCATGAAGACCACCACGCAGCGCTTGCCCGCGTGATGCAGGGCGGCGACTTCGTCGAGCTTGGCGACCTGGTCGCGATAACCCATCAGCACGACCTGCGCGCTGGCGGGGATGAGGTCCTTGACCACATCGACTACGGCATTGAAGCCGGCCACCACGTCAGCATTGCGGATCAGTTCCGCGCCGCGCATCGTCAGGTAGGAATGGTCGCCGGGTCCGGCGCCGATGCAGATGATCATGTGTTTTCCTTGTTCAGCGCGCGCCCAGTTGCGCGCGCACGGTCAACGCCAGGGCGTCGCCGGTCAATTGTTCGAGGGTCAGGCAAGGCGCACCCAGCGCCTCGGCCAACTGGGCCGCACGGCCCAGGCGCAGGTAACCGGCTTCGGTGTCCAGCACCAGGGCCGGCACACCCTGTGCGGCCAGCGTCTGTGCAGCTTGCAGGGTTTCGGTCCAGGGGTCGCCGCTGCTGCCGGGCAGGCTGACGTTGGCCTTGCCGTCGGAGAGGATCACCAGCAGCGGCGGTGCTTCCTGCGCGCTCTGTTGAGCGGCTTGCTGCAGCACTTGCGCCGCCAGTTGCAGCGCATGCGGCAACGGCGTACGGCCGCCGGTCGGCAGCTCGCGCAAGCCCTGCTCGGCCAGATCGGCGCTGCGCGTCGGGGCCAGCAGCAATTGTGCCTGCTCGCCACGGAAGGCGATCACGGCCAGTTGATCGCGGCGCTGATAAGCATCGGTCAGCAGCGCAAGCACCGCGCCCTTGACCGCTTCCATGCGCCGTTGTGCGGCCATGGAGCCGGACGCATCGACCACGAAAACGATCAGGTTGGCACCGCGCCCGCTGCGGACCTGGCGATGCAGGTCGTCGCGCGTGACGGTGAGGGGCCCGTCCGTCTCGCCCGCCAGTGCGCCGCGCACGGCGGCACTGCGCAGGGTGGCACCGATGGCCAGGCGGTCAGGATTCGCATCGGGCACGGCGCGCACGGAGTTGCCCCGGTTGGCATCGGCGACCGCGCTGCGGCGCCCGCTGGCTGCATTGGCGGCGGCTTGCGGCGTGGCAGCCACGCTGATTCTGCGGGCCGTACCCGCTGCAGCAACGGCGAAGGTCTGTTGTCCGCCCTCGCCTTCCTGCTCCTGTTCCTGCTGCGGCTCATCGGAGGGAGGCGTCTCTGCCGCATCTTCGCCCCGGGTATCGCCATGTTCAGTCTGCGGTTGCGGCGGCTCGGGCTGGCGCGCCTGGTCGACCAGGTCATCCAGCTTGTCCTCGTCCATGCCGGTCTGCTCGAAGGGCTTGCGGCGGCGGCGATGCGGCAGCACCAGCAAGGCGGCTTCGCGTACATCGTCCGGTGTGACCCGCGTGCGGGCCTGCAGGGCGGCGATGGCACGTGCGGTCTTGTGCATGACGATGTCGGCCCGCAGGCTGGCCACTTCGAACTCGCAGCAGAGATGGCTGATCAGCTCCAGCATGGCATCGTCCAGCGCCACCTCCGGCAGCAGTCGCTGGGCCTCGGCCACCTGCGCAAGCAAGGCGTCCTGCTGCGGCTGCCAGCGCTGCGCAAAGGCGGCGGGATCGGTCTCGAAGGCGATGCGTCGGCGTACTACCTCGGCGCGCACGGTCTTGTCGGTTGGTGCGCTCACTTCCACCATGAGGCCGAAGCGGTCCAGCAATTGCGGCCGCAGATCGCCCTCTTCCAGGTTCATGGTGCCGATCAGCGTAAAGCGCGCCGGATGGCTGACGGAGATGCCCTCGCGCTGGACCGAGTTCACGCCCATGGCCGCCACATCCAGCAGCACATCGACCAGATGGTCGGCCAGCAAATTGACTTCATCGATGTAGAGGATGCCGCGATGGGCCGCTGCCAGCAGACCGGGCTGGAACGCGCGCTGGCCACCTTGAAGCGCCTGCTGCAGGTCGAGCGAACCGAGCACGCGGTCTTCGGTGGCGCCAAGTGGCAAGGTCACGAAGGGTACGGTGTCCTGGCGCTGTACCGGGTCTGTATTGCAAACTGTACAGGCAGTGGCCGGCTGGCCCGGTGCGCAGTGGAATGCACAGCCTTCGGTCAGGGTGATCGGTGGCAGTACCTGGGTCAGCCCACGGGCAGCGGTACTCTTGGCCGTGCCCTTGTCGCCGCGCACCAGCACGCCACCGATGCCGGGGTCGACCGCACACAGCAGCAGCGCCTGCTTCAGCAGCGGCTGGCCGACAATGGCCGCGAAGGGATAGGCATGGAACGCCGTCATTGCATGTCCTTGGTGTGTTCACTGCCGCGCACGGTTTCACCGCGTGCTTCCAGCAGGGCTTCACTGTGCAGGTACAGTGAGCGCAACTGTTCGATGGTCTGTACTGCAGGTGTCTGCCACATGCCGCGGCTGGCGGCTTCCAGCAGACGCTCGGCGATGGCGTTCTGGGCCCAGGGGTTGGCCTGCTCCAGGAACTCGCGCATGGCCGGGTCGAAACCATAGGTCTCGGCCAGTTGCTGGTACATCCAGTCTTCCATCACTTGCGCAGTGGCATCGTAGCCGAACAGGTAATCGACGGTAGCCGTCAGTTCCAGGCCGCCCTTGTAGCCATGGCGGCGGATGCTGGCCAGCCACTTGGGATTGACCACGCGCGCCCGGAAGACGCGCAGGGTCTCTTCCTTCAGGTCGCGCACGGCGGCGCGCTGCGGGTCGTGGCTGTCACCGAAATAATGGCGCGGCTGCTGGCCGG
>Ga0308171_1001830_pt1 | contig 25771 bp, 20 predicted proteins | sample PhyGR1_FD_202135 | JGI IMG/M metagenome (GOLD analysis project Ga0308171, IMG submission 202135) | Phyllosphere microbial communities from UC Gill Tract Community Farm, Albany, California, United States - DLSLSG.R1 | ecosystem: Host-associated > Plants > Phyllosphere > Unclassified | place: USA...
GATCCAGTTGGCGGTGTTCATGTCGTGGGTACGACGACGGTCATCACCGGTGTTCTTGCGCAGCTCGATGAACTCTTCGATGTCCAGGTGCCAGGTTTCCAGGTAGGCACACACGGCCCCCTTGCGCTTGCCACCCTGGTTGACGGCAACGGCGGTGTCGTTGACCACTTTCAGGAACGGTACGACGCCCTGGGACTTGCCGTTGGTGCCCTTGATGTAGGAGCCCAGTGCACGCACAGGGGTCCAGTCGTTGCCCAGGCCACCGGCGAATTTCGACAGCATGGCGTTGTCGTGGATCGCGTGGTAGATGCCCGACAGGTCGTCTGGCACGGTGGTCAGGTAGCAGCTGGACAGCTGCGGGCGCAGGGTACCGGCGTTGAACAGGGTCGGGGTCGAGGCCATGTAGTCGAAGGACGACAACAGGTTGTAGAACTCGATCGCACGGGCTTCCTTGTCTTTCTCTTCCAGCGCCAGGCCCATGGCCACACGCATGAAGAACACCTGAGGCAGCTCGAAGCGCACGCCATCCTTGTGGATGAAGTAACGGTCGTACAGGGTTTGCAGGCCCAGATAGGTGAACTGCTGGTCGCGCTCGTGGTTGATCGCCTTGCCCAGTTTTTCCAGGTCGAAGTCGGCCAGGGCCGGGTTCAGCAGCTCGAACTCGATACCTTTGGCGATGTAGGCCGGCAGGGCCTTGGCGTACAGGTCAGCCATCTCGTGGTGGGTGGCGCTGTCGGCTACATTCAGGAAGCCCAGGCCTTCGGCGCGCAGGGTGTCCATCAGCAGGCGGGCGGTAACGAACGAGTAGTTCGGCTCGCGCTCTACCAGGGTACGGGCGGTCATCACCAGGGCGGTGTTGACGTCCTTGATGGCAACGCCGTCGTACAGGTTTTTCAGGGTTTCGCGCTGGATCAGGTCGCCATCGACTTCGGCCAGGCCTTCGCAGGCTTCGCTGATGATGGTGTTCAGGCGGGCCATGTCGAGCGGCGCCAGGCTGCCGTCGGCCAGGGTGATGCGGATGCTCGGGTGCGGCTCGACCACGGCGTCGGTGTTGGCGCGGGTGGCACGCTCCTTGGCGCGCTGGTCGCGGTAGATCACGTAGTCGCGGGCAACTTTCTGCTCGCCGGCGCGCATCAGGGCCAGTTCTACCTGGTCCTGGATTTCTTCGATGTGGATGGTGCCACCCGATGGCATGCGACGCTTGAACGTGGCGGTAACCTGCTCGGTCAGGCGCGCGACGGTGTCGTGGATGCGCGACGAAGCGGCGGCAGTGCCGCCTTCAACTGCAAGGAACGCCTTGGTGATGGCAACGGTGATCTTGTCGTCGGTGTAGGGGACGACAGTACCGTTACGCTTGATCACGCGCAGTTGGCCAGGGGCGGTGGCGGCCAGATCCTGGTTGGAATCGGCGGCCTGCGGCACCTTGGCCTGCGGGTTCTCGCGAGTTGTGTCGGTTTGCATGGGTGGGTGTCTCCACAGTTTCTATATTGTTCAGGCGCCTTTTGGGCGCCCACCGTTCCGTCCACTTGCTCGATGACCCGGCGGGGATGCGCAGTGCATGCGCATCCGCCCGCACGGGCGTACCGACTTCGGGACAGACTCAGGAATAAGGGGCAATAGCTTGCCGCTCCCTGGCCGAAGTCAAAGGTTCTGGGTACATCCCAAAAACCGGTGCTGATGAGTGCCAGGCGTTGCCTGCAACACTCATACCCGAACAACGCCCTGAAAGGGCTTGCCTCGGTCGCCTCCGCAGGAGCGGTTTGGCTGCTGAAATCACCTGAAGTTCAGCCCGGAAAATCGCTTGATTTTGCGGGTTGACTTTTGTGTGTGATTTTGCACGAACCCCTATATGTAGTGGTTCGCTGCGTTCGGGATACAAGATAATGCGGTATTGGGGGCTTTGCAAGGCGAGCGCCTGTGGATAACGTGTGCGTACTTTGTGAGTGAATGGTGGGTATTCGCTGTAGGCCTTGTGCCAAGTGGTTTGCAGTATTTTTCTGCGTGGTGACGCCCTTGGGCAGTTTTTTTCGGGCGGGATACCTGTCACAAAAAACGGTTCAGTTCAGGGGGCGGTAGTGCATGTCTGAAGATCTGGGGTGCCTGGGAGATCGAGCGCCGCCCGCGCGGCGCTTGGTCTCGCAGGAGCCACCCATCTACAGCCATACTCTCAACTGCCCTTACACGATCCCAAGAACAACAAGGCCAAAGCCATGGACCACCCCATCCCCCGCATCCTCATTGTCGAAGACGACCAGCGCCTGGCCGAGCTCACCGCCGAGTACCTGCAGGCCAACGGCTTCGAAGTCGCGGTGGAGGGGGATGGCGCCCGTGCCGCGCGGCGTATCGTCGACAGCCAGCCCGACCTGGTCATCCTCGACCTCATGCTGCCTGGCGAGGACGGCCTGAGCATCTGCCGCCGGGTGCGCAGCCAGTACCCCGGGCCGATCCTCATGCTCACCGCACGCAGCGACGAACTCGACCAGGTCCAGGGCCTGGACCTGGGTGCCGACGACTACGTCTGCAAACCGGTACGCCCACGCCTGCTGCTGGCGCGTATCCAGGCCCTGCTGCGGCGCAGCGAAGCCGTGGACAGCAAGCGCCAGGAGGTGACCTTTGGCGAACTGCGTATCGACAACCGACTGCGCGAGGCGCGCCTGGGTGAACAGCTGATCGAGCTGACCGGCGCCGAATTCGACCTGCTCTGGCTGCTGGCCAGCAACGCCGGCCGGGTACTGACCCGCGAACAGATCTTCACCGCGTTGCGTGGCGTGGGCTACGACGGCCAGGACCGCTCCATCGACATCCGTATCTCGAAAATCCGCCCCAAGATCGGCGATGACCCGCTTCAGCCACGGCTGATCAAGACCCTGCGCAGCAAGGGGTACCTGTTTGTCGGCGAAGCGCCATGAACAACTCGATCTTTCTGCGTATCTACGGTGGCATGCTGGCTGTGCTGGTGCTGGTGGCGCTGCTCGGCGTGCTCACCCTGCACCTGGTCAACGAAGTGCGCGCCGCCCAGCACCGCGAGGGCCTGGCCCAGGGCACGTTCAGCCTGATGGCTGACAACCTGGCGCAGCAGAATGCAACCGAACGCAAGCGCTCGCTGCTGATCTGGGAGCGATTGCTCGGTGTGCCGCTGGCGCTGCAGCCGATGACTGCGCGCAGCCTCGACGGCGGCCAGCGGGCGCGCCTGTATCGCGGCCTGGTGGTGGTCGAGAAGACAGGCCCGCATGCGGCGCAAGTGCTGCGCAAGGTCGGCCAGGAAGACCTGATGCTGGTGGCGCAGATCAAACAGATAAGCGAGCAACTGGCGCGGGCCACGCTGTATCTGTTGGCCGACGAACTGGTGCGCTACCCGATCACCGAGCAGCAGCAGAGGCTGGCCCAGATCAAGCAGGAGAAGGGCTTTGGTTTTGGCGTCGCGCTGCAGCGCATCGAGCGGGTAAGCCTGGACGATGACCAGCGGCGTCGGGTCGAGGAGGGCGACACGGTCATGGCGCTGGGCAAGGATGGCGACTCGATCCGTGTGTTTGCCGGGCTGGCTGGCTCGCCCTGGGTGCTGGAAATAGGCCCGTTGTACCAGCTCAACCCATATCCGCCGCAGTTGCTGATCCTGATTGCCTTCCTTGGCCTGTGCCTGATCGGCCTGGTGGTCTACCTGCTGGTGCGCCAGCTGGAGCGCCGCGTGTCGGGCCTGGAGATTGCCGCCACACGCATCGCCCAGGGCAGCTTGGACACCCGCGTGCCCGCAGGCGACGCCGACTCGGTAGGGCGCCTGGCTGCCGCCTTCAACGGCATGGCCGAGCACCTGCAGCGCTCGCTGAGCATGCAGCGCGAGCTGGTGCGGGCGGTGTCCCACGAGTTGCGTACGCCGGTTGCGCGCCTGCGCTTTGGCCTGGAAATGATCGAAAGTGCCACCACCGAACAGGCACGGGCCAAGCATCTGGCCGGCATGGACGGGGATATCCAGGACCTCGACAAGCTGGTCGACGAAATGCTGACCTACGCCCGCCTGGAGCAAGGCGCGCCGGCCTTGAAGTTCCAGCGGGTCGACCTGGACGCCTTGCTCGCGCGGGTGATCGAAGAGCTGGCACCGTTGCGTGCCGAGGTGCGGGTAGTGCGCGGCGACTGCCAGGGCGCGGATGCCGAAGGCGCCTGGGTCGAGGCCGAGCCGCGGTACTTGCACCGTGCACTGCAGAACCTGGTCGGCAACGCCATGCGCCATGCCGGTTCTGAGGTGCGCGTGAGTTACCAGTTGGGGCAGCAGCGGTGCCGCATTGATGTCGAAGATGACGGCCCCGGCATCCCCGAGGGCTTCTGGGACCGTATCTTCACCCCGTTCACCCGCCTGGACGACAGCCGCACCCGTGCTTCGGGTGGGCACGGCCTGGGCCTGTCGATCGTGCGGCGAATCATTTACTGGCACACGGGCCGGGCGACGGTGGGGCGCAGCGAAGCGTTGGGTGGCGCCTGCTTCAGCCTGAACTGGCCACGCCAGCAAGCGCCACAGTAAAGGTCAGACGCTGACCAGGCTGAGCAGGTGGCCGTCCTGCAGGCAGAACTGGCCTTGCAACTCGGCGCCTTGGCGCCACTGCGGCGACAGGTCGGTGAGCAGGCGCAGGCGGGCCAGGCCTTCGGTGGACCAGTCCAGCACTTCGGCGTGTTCGAAATAGAAGCGCTGGTGGGTCAGCGGGTAGAGGGTCTTGAACAGGCTTTCCTTCAGCGAGAAGGTCAGGGTGACCGTCAGGCCGAGTTGACGGCGGTCCAGGCGTTCGAGCTCGGGCGGGGTGAGGATTTCGGCCATCAGCCGTTCGGCGCGTTCGTCATCCAGCAAGGCCTCCTGATCCAGGCCCAGGCCCTGGCAACTGCCCTCGGCGGCGACTACGGCGGCGGCCCAGCCTTTGCCGTGGGTGATCGAGCCGCGAACGCCCGCCGGCCAGATCGGCGAGCGGTCCTCATGGGTGCCGGGCACGTAGTCGCGACCGTCCAGGCGCTGCAGCGCCGCGCGCGCGCATACGCGACCGGCCAGGTACTCAGCCTGGCGCTTGGCCACCGAGCGCTGCAGGCTGGCACTGGGCACGACGCCGGCGCGCTGGAAGTCGTCGGGTGCCAGGCGGGCAGGGTCGAAGGTGCAACTGACCAGCACCGCGCCGGGCAGCGGGCGAGGCAAGGGCCAGTGGTGCTGGAGCGGGGCGCAGCAGGCGGGGAGAGTGTTCATGGCGCTATTGTGCCAGCGGCTGTGTGGGAGGTGGAATAGCAGGGGGCTGCAGCGCAGCCCATCGCCGGCAAGCCAGCTCCCAGAGGTGTTGCGCAGGGCTTGAGGTTTGCGCTGTGTTTGCGGGAGCTGGCTTGCTGGCGATGGGCCGCACAGCGGCCCCCGACAATCCTTATTTGAACACCTGCTTGAAGAACGCCTGCATATCCGCCCAAGAGCTCTCGTCCGCAGCCTTGTTGTAGCCAATGTCCGGCCCGCCATGCTCACCATGGCTCAAGCGGTCGGCATCCGGGTTGGTGAAGCCATGCTTGGCGCCAGGAATGTTGACGAACTGGTAGTTGACCTTGGCGGCGTCCATTTCCGCTTTGAACGCATTGACCTGGTCTTGGGTGACCATGCTGTCTGCGGCGCCGTGCTCGACCAGTACATAGGCCTTCACTTTGCCGGCCTGGGCCGGCTTCTGTGTAGCCAGTGCGCCGTGGAAGCTCACCACTGCATCGAGTTTATCCACCCCGCGTCGTGCTGCATCGAGCACCACCTTGCCGCCGAAGCAGTAACCGACGGCACCTAAGCTGCTCTTGTCGGTGTAAGGCTGTAGTTCCAGCAGTTTCAGGCCGGCGTCGAAGCGCTCGGCGGCAGCCGCCGGGTCTTTCATCGCTTCGGCCATGAATGCTTGGGCATCCTGCGGATGTTCGGTCTGCTTGCCATCGCCATACATGTCGATGGCTAGCGCACTGTAACCCAAGGCCGCGAGGTCACGGGCGCGGCGCTTGGCATAGTCATTCAGCCCCCACCATTCATGTACCACGACGATGCCCGGGCGCTTGCCTTGGACTGCATCATCATAGGCGTAGTAGCCGATCAAACGTTTGCCGTTGTCGCCCTGGTAGGGAATTTCACGGGTCACTACCGCCGCTTGGGCGAGGGAGGCGCTGCACATCAGGGTCAGGGCCAGCAGGGCACGCATCTTTACTACTCCTTGTCTTGCAGACAGTTCGTTCAGCCGAGGTTCAGCCAGGGTTCAGTCGCGGTTCAGGGTGCCCTCCTTACTCTAGCTTCCAGACCGAAACAGCGCACCCAACTGGAGTCACCAGCCATGAAAACCTTCAACACCCTGCTTGCCGCCATGGCCGTCTGCGCCGCTGGCATCACCACTGCCCAGGCCGCCGACGACAACTTCGCCAGCCTCACCTACGGCCAGACCAGCGACAAGGTTCGCAAGTCCGGCCTGCTGCAGCGCAACACCGACCAGCTCAATGCCGATGGCATCATCGGCAAGGATGACACCTGGGGTGTACGTGTGGGCAAGATCAACGATCAGGGCCGCTACTACATGACCTACGACAACGTCTCGGGTGACCACAGTGGCCTGAAGTTGCGCCAGGAAAACCTGCTGGGCAGCTACGACCTGTTCCTGCCGGTGGGCGATACCACCAAACTGTTCGGCGGTGGCAGCCTGGGCATGACCAAGCTCACCCAGGACTCGCCAGGCGCCAGCCGGGATACCGACTACGGTTATGCCTACGGCCTGCAGGCCGGTGTGATCCAGGACATCACCGACAAGGCTTCGGTGGAACTGGGCTACCGTTACCTGCGCACCAATGCCGCGACCGAAGTGGGCGCGCATGGCGGGCCGAAGGACGGCACCCTGCGTCTGACCAGCAGCGCGCAGACATACCTGGCTGCTTCCTACAAGTTCTGACGGGCGAGCCGCGTTATCCTGTACCGGCCCTTTCGCAGCACAAGGCTGCTCCTACAGGAATACCACCCCCTGTAGGAGCAGCCTTGTGCTGCGAAGAGGCCGGTACAGGCAATACACATTAAGGAGCTGCACATGAAACTGCTGGTGGTCGAGGACGAAGCCCTGCTTCGCCATCACCTCTACACCCGCCTGGGCGAAAGCGGCCATGTGGTCGAGGCGGTCGCCGATGCCGAGGAGGCGCTGTACCAGGCCGGGCAGTACCACTTCGACCTCGCCATCATCGACCTGGGCCTGCCCGGTATCAGTGGCCTGGAACTGATCACGCGCCTGCGCAGCCAGGACAAGACTTTCCCCATTCTCATCCTCACCGCCCGCGGCAACTGGCAGGACAAGGTCGAGGGTCTGGCCGCCGGTGCCGACGACTATCTGGTCAAACCGTTCCAGTTCGAAGAGCTCGAAGCGCGGCTGAATGCCCTGTTGCGCCGCTCCAGCGGCTTCACCCAGTCGACCATCGCCGCAGGCCCCTTGGTACTCGACCTCAACCGCAAGCAGGCCACCCTCGACGACCAGCCGCTGGCGCTGACCGCCTACGAGTACCGCATTCTCGAATACCTGATGCGCCATCATCAGCAGGTGGTGGCCAAGGATCGCCTGATGGAGCAGCTGTACCCAGGCGACGAGGAGCGCGACCCCAATGTCATCGAAGTACTGGTCGGCCGCCTGCGCCGCAAGCTTGAGGGCGAGCACGGCTTCAAACCCATCGACACCGTGCGCGGCCTGGGCTACCTGTTTACCGAGCGCTGCCGATGATCCGCTCGCTGCGGGTACGCCTGATGCTGGCCGCCGCAGTACTGGCCTTGCTGTTCATGCTGGCGCTGCTGCCGGCCTTGCAGAAGGCCTTCAGCCTGGCGCTGCAGGAGTCGATCGAGCAGCGCCTGGCTTCGGATGTGACCACGCTGATTTCCGCCGCGCGCATCGAGCATGGTCAGTTGCAGATGCCGGCCCTGCTGCCGGACGAGCGCTATAATCTGCCGTACACGGGCCTGCTCGGTTATATCTTCGACCGCGACGGCAACCTGGTCTGGCAGTCGCGGGCCACCGCCGACCGGCACATCAACTACCGCCCGCGCTACGACGGGCGCGGCAATGAGTTCGCCCGCATTCATCAAGCAGATGGCGAAGAGTTCTTTGTCTACGACGTCGAGGTAAAGCTGCTGGGTGGCCAGAGTGCCGCCTACAGCATTGTCGCCCTGCAGCCGGTGAGCGAGTACAAGGCCACCCTCAATGGCCTGCGCGAGAAGCTCTACCTGGGCTTCGGTGCAGCCTTGCTGGCGCTGATGGTGCTGCTATGGGCTGGCCTGACCTGGGGCCTGCGCTCGTTGCGCCGGCTTAGCCACGAGCTGGATGAAGTGGAGTCGGGCGCGCGCGATGGCCTGAGCGGCGAGCACCCGCGCGAGCTGCTGCGCCTCACCCGTTCGCTCAACCGCCTGTTGCGCAGTGAACGTGAGCAGCGCACGCGCTACCGCGACTCGCTTGACGACCTGGCGCACAGCCTGAAGACGCCGCTGGCGGTGTTGCAAGGCGTGGGCGAAAGCCTGCAGCAGCGCAGCGGTGAGCGCGAGCAGGCGCGGGTGCTGCAAAGCCAGATCGAGCGCATGAGCCAGCAGATCGACTATCAGCTGCAACGCGCCAGCCTGCGCAAGAGCGGCCTGGTGCGCCACAGCGTGAGGCTGCGGCCGTTGCTCGACAGCCTGTGCAGCACCTTGGCCAAGGTGTACCGGGACAAGCGGGTGAACGTGACGCTGGAACTGCCCGATGCGGCGCAGGTGCCGATGGAGCAGGGCGCCTTGCTGGAAATGCTCGGCAACCTGCTGGAAAACGCCTACCGCCTGAGCCTGGGCCAGGTGCGCGTGAGCCTTGAGCAGGCGCCCGGGCAGCTGGCCTTATGTATCGAAGACGATGGGCCGGGGGTGCCGGCCGACCAGCGTGAGCGCATTCTGGAGCGCGGCGAGCGGCTGGACAGCCAGCACCCCGGGCAGGGGATCGGGCTGGCGGTGGTCAAGGACATTGTCGACAGCTATGACGCCGAGCTCAGCCTGGGGGATTCGCCCTTGGGTGGCGCGGCGTTCCGGATCACTTTCCACCTGGACTGATTTGTAGCCTGTACCGGCCCATTCGCGGGTAAACCTGCTCCCACGGGGATCGCCCAGCCTTCGAATGCTGGGCGGATTCCCGCCATCCCCCCTGTACAAAACCCGCCACCGGGCGGAAATCCGCCAGCCTTCCTCAGGCAAATCGCCCTGTCGTTGGGCATTTATCCCTAGCAAACAGCGCCCTTGCACCCTTCATGGGCATTTTGGCACCACCCTTGCTATTGATCTTCGCAGAGGCCTGCCCAGGCAGCTCGAACACAACGACAAATCCCTCCAAGTGCAGGAGGGTTAGCGATTCAGGTGCCCCATCACCCTGGGAAGGGTGAACCGGCACACTTGAGGAAAATGAGCCATGACGACACGTCAGCCGCTGTACAAATCCCTGTATGTCCAGGTGATCGTTGCCATCACCATCGGCATCCTGCTCGGCCACTACTACCCGGAAACGGGCGTCGCCCTCAAACCCTTGGGTGACGGCTTCGTCAAACTGATCAAGATGGTCATTGCCCCGATCATCTTCTGCACCGTGGTCAGCGGCATCGCCGGCATGCAGAGCATGAAGTCGGTCGGCAAGACTGGCGGCTACGCGCTGCTGTACTTTGAAATCGTCTCCACCATCGCCCTGATCATCGGCCTCGTCGTCGTCAACGTGGTCAAGCCGGGCGCTGGCATGCACATCGACGTCAGCACCCTGAACGCCAGCAGCGTGGCCGCCTACGCCGCCGCCGGCGCCCAGCAGACCACCGTCGGCTTCCTGCTCAATGTCATCCCCAACACCGTGGTGGGTGCCTTCGCCAACGGCGACATCCTGCAGGTGCTGATGTTCTCGGTGCTGTTCGGCTTTGCCCTGCACCGCCTGGGCAGCTACGGCAAGCCGTTGCTGGACATGATCGACCGCTTCGCCCATGTCATGTTCAACATCATCAACATGATCATGAAGCTGGCCCCGATCGGTGCCTTCGGCGCCATGGCCTTCACCATCGGCCAGTACGGCGTGGGTTCGCTGGTGCAACTGGGCTACCTGATGGCGTGCTTCTACATCACCTGCCTGCTGTTCGTGCTGGTGGTGCTGGGCGGTATCTGCCGCGCCCACGGCTTCAGCGTGCTCAAGCTGATCCGCTATATCCGTGAAGAGCTGCTGATCGTGCTGGGTACTTCCTCCTCGGAATCGGCCCTGCCACGCATGCTGGCGAAGATGGAGCGCCTGGGCGCGAAGAAGTCGGTCGTCGGCCTGGTTATTCCGACCGGTTACTCGTTCAACCTGGACGGCACCTCGATCTACCTGACCATGGCTGCGGTGTTCATCGCCCAGGCCACCGACACCACCATGGATATCACCCACCAGATCACCCTGCTGCTGGTGCTGCTGGTGGCTTCCAAAGGTGCTGCCGGCGTCACCGGTTCGGGCTTCATCGTGCTGGCCGCCACCCTGTCGGCTGTTGGCCACCTGCCGGTAGCTGGCCTGGCGCTGATCCTCGGCATCGACCGCTTCATGTCCGAGGCCCGGGCACTGACCAATCTGGTGGGCAACGCCGTTGCCACCGTGGTCGTGGCCAAGTGGGTCAAGGAAATGGACAACGACAAGCTGGCCTCGGAGCTCGCCTCCGGTGGTGCACCGCTGGTCGATACCCGTCCGACCGATGACCTGGGCGTGGCCGAAGGCCCGGCTCGCTGATCGCGCGGCTATAGAACGAAAGAGGCGACCCTAGGGTCGCCTTTTTCATGTGCGCTATTCGCGTCGGTGCGTGGTCAGGCCAGCACCACCTCCAACACCCGGATCACCTCCGGCTGAGGGTAATGCCACCTCACCTGCACATCCCAGAACTTCACCCCGTACACCCGCTCGGCTGGTGGTACCTGGTAGGCCGGGCGCGGGTCTTGCGCCAGGCATTGTTCGATCAGTTCTACCAGCGGTTCAGCCAGCCGCAGTGCATGCTCGCGGGCCTGGGGCAGGGCGTTTTCGCCCCACTGCACGGCAATCGCGGCGGGCGCTGTGTTGGCCATCTGGTTGCTGGCGTCTGTAATGCAGTCGGCGTACGGCACATACGGCTTGATGTCCAGCACCGGCGTGCCATCGAGCAGGTCGATCCCGGACAGCAACAGGCGCCCGGGCTCCACACCCTCCAGGCGCACTACCGACTGGCCGATGCCGTTTGGCCGGTGGGTGGCACGGGTGGCGAACACCCCCATGCTCTTGTTGCCGCCCAGACGCGGTGGCCGCACTTTCAGGCGCGGCTTGTCCTCGAGGGCCTGGTGAAACAGGAACAGCAGCCAGACATGGCTGACCTGCTCCAGGCCTTCGACCGCATCACCTTGGTCGAACGGCGGCAGCAGTTCGAGCACGCCCCGCGCAGCAGGCGCCAGTTGAGGCTGGCGCGGGATGGCGAATTTCTCCTTGAAGCAGGAGCGGACGATGCCGACGGGTGCAACCGTATGCTGCATGGCCACTTAGCCGCGCACGCGCTGGGTCAGGCCTTTGAGGAAGTTGCGCAGCAACTGGTCGCCGCACGGGCGGTAGTTTTCGTGGCCGGCCTTGCGGAACAGCGCGCTCAGTTCAGGCTTGCTGACCGGGAAATTGACCGACTTGAGGATCACGTGCAGGTCGTCTTCCTTGAGCTCGAAGGCCACCCGCAGCTTCTTGAGGATGAGGTTGTTGGTCACAGGCAGCTCGACCGGCAGTGGCGGGCGGCTGTCGTCCTTGCCACGGCGGTGGATTACCAGGCCATCGAGGAAGTGCGCCATCACCCGATCAGGGCAACGGACGAAGCCTTCCTCTTCTTCTTTCTTCAGGTAGGTGGCCAATACCAAAGGGTTCACCTCGAGGCCGGAAAGCCCGATGATCTCGGCCATCTTGGCGTCGTTCACCTTGAGCATGTAGCGCAGGCTGCGCAGGACGTCGTTGTGGTTCATTGCTGCAGAATCCTGTTCAGGTGCCACGCTTGTGCGTGGCGTATTGCTTAGAAACGTTCGGTAGTTGCCACGTAGCGCCATTGGCCGAGGGGCAACTTGCCCATCGACACACCACCCAGGCGAATGCGTCGCATGCTTACCAGTTCCAGGCGCAGGTAGGCGCACAGCTCGGCGATCTGCCCGGGTTGGGGGTTTTTCAGCACCATGCGCAGGTGGGTCTCGTTCTGCCAACTGGCCTTGGCCTTGGGCAGCTCGCGGTCATTGCGCGTGGCACCGCGCGCCAGGCGTTCCAGCGCCTGAGGTGTGGTCTCGCCGCGCACTTCGACAATGAACTCCTGCTCCAGGCGACGCAGGTCGGCCTCGATCTTGCGGCTTACCCGCCAGTCCTGGGTGAATACCTGCAGGCCGCTGGCGCCGCGCTCGAGCGGTGCCACGCAGGCCTGGCGGTTAAAGTGCCCATGCAGGGCGCGCACGCCTTCGCGGTGCGCCTCGCTGAGGGTGGCCATGTTCATGCTGGCGCGGGCGCTTTCGCTGTCCATGCCGGCCGCCTGGTTGAGCAGCAGGGTTACCGGCTCCAGCGCTTCGACGCGGGCACCCGGGAGCAGCTCGACGCGCTGGTCCTCTACCTTGAACTGCGGCTGCTCGACCACCACGCCGTCGACCGTGACCCAGCCACCTTCGATATAGAGCTCGGCATCGCGGCGAGAGCAGCCAAGTTGCTCGATAAGGCGTTTGGACAGGCGGACGGGTTCGGACATGACGGCAATTCGCAAAGGCAGGGAAAGGCCAGCATTGTACCTGCCTGAGCGGCAGAGGGGCTGGGAATCTGTGTCATTTACGCCGTTTTGCTCAGGCGCATGTGCAGGAGGGGGTAGGGCTGCCCCAGGCCGTCGGTTTCCGATCGGCCAATTACTTCGAAGCCTTCGTGCAGGTAAAAGCCCAAGGCCTGAGGGTTTTGCTCGTTGACGTCCAGGCGCTCGGCGTTCAGCTCGTCGATGGCATAGTGCAGCAGGCGCTTGCCCACCCCTTTGCCACGGTAGTCCGGTGCAACAAACAGCATGTCCACGCGCCCGTTGGCGACCCCGGCAAAGCCACAGATGCGCTGCCGGTCCCTGCAGCAGATCAGCATCACTGCGTCGAGGTAGCGGCGCAGTACCTGCTCGCGCAGTAAAACAATGTAGCCCTCTGGCAGGAAATCGTGAGTGGCACGTACCGAGTCCTCCCACACCTGCACAAGCTCGCCGTAGTCGCGCAAGTGCGGGGTTTGTAGCGTCAGTAGCGATGGCATGCCGGTGGTCCTCCATGGCGATCAGGAAAACATAGCAGGCCAACCACCGGTCGGCTTGTTCGCGCGCCGCTTGAAGCGCGGGGCGCAGGGGTCTATTAGTTAAGCGTGGGAAAAAATCCCACGCAAAGAAAAGAAAACACTGAAAACAAGATTTCTGCTGATTTGGCGTTCTCGTGGCGACGACCTGGAGACGGACTATGCAAATCCACCTGCTGTTCAAGAAGGCTTTACTGTCGGTTGCCGTGGCTGGCGTGCTGTCGACGTCCATTGTATTGATCCCTGACTCGATTTCTCATGGCTCCAGCGCCTACGCCAAAGATGGCGGTGGTGGTGGTGGTGGCCACGGCGGAGGCGGCGGCGGTGGTGGCCACGGTGGTGGCGGCGGAAGCGGCGGCGGTGGTGGCGGCCACGGTGGTGGTGGCGGAAGCGGCGGCGGTGGTGGCGGCCACGGTGGCGGCGGCGGAAGCGGTGGTGGAAGTGGCGGCGGTGGTGGCCACGGCAGTGGCGGTGACGGCGGCGGCCATGCCGGCAATAGTGGTAGCGGCCATGGCAACTCCGGCCTGGGCCACGCCGGTGATTCAAACGCTGGGCGCAGCGGCAACCATGCTGAAGCGGGTGACGATCATGGCAATCACGTGGGTGGTGAGCCCGGTGACGATCACGGCAATCACGTTGGCGGTGAGCCCGGTGACGATCATGGCAACCATGTTGGCGGTGAGCCCGGGGATGATCATGGTAATCATGTCGGCGGCGAGCCTGGCGATGATCACGGCAATCACGTTGGTGGTGAACCTGGTGATGATCACGGCAACCATGTGGGTGGCGAACCGGGTGATGACAACAGCAGGAGCTGACAGGCGTTGATCAGCCCAACTCTGCCCCCTTCGATGTTAAGCGCACTGCGGCGTGTCATGCGCCCGCTGGTGCGCTTGATGTTGCGCAAAGGGGTTACCTACACGATGTTCGCCGACCTGCTCAAGGAGGTGTTCGTCGACGTGGCCCATCGTGAGTTTCGTCTGGACGGCACCCCGCCCACTGACAGCCGCGTCAGCCTGCTTACAGGCGTGCATCGCAAGGATGTCCGGCGGCTGCGCAGCGAAGGTGGCATGGAACTCGAGGCCTTGCCGGCGAACATCACCCTGGGCGCACAGTTGGTCAATGCATGGACCACCCGCCCGCCGTTCTGCTCGGCACCTGGCCAGGCACTGGCACTGCCGCGTTTGGCAAGTGTGGGTGGCGAGTGCTCATTCGATGCCCTGGTGGCCACGGTCAGCACTGATATCCGCGGGCGTGTGGTGCTGGATGAGTGGTTGCGCCTTGGCATCGTCCGGCTTGATGAGCAGGATCGTGTGCATCTGCAAGCCCAGGCGTTCGTGCCGCAGAAAGGTTTCGATGAAAAAGCCGCGTACTTGGGACACAACCTGCATGACCATGCCAGCGCAGCGGTGCACAACCTAAGTGGCCAGGGCCTGCCGTTCTTCGAACGCAGTGTGCACTACGATGCTTTGAGCCCCGCCAGCGTCGAGCAGGTGCGTGAAGTGGTTGCCAAAGAGGGCATGCAGACGCTGCTGGCCTTCAGTCGGCTCGCAGCAGAGCTGGAAAACGTTGATGAGCCCAGCGCGGAGCAACGTCAGCGCATCACTGTCGGGCTTTATTTCTACACTGAAGCTACCGACCCCGAATTGTCCAAGACGCCAGGCCCATGACCCCCCTCACGCGCTGCCTTCGTGCCGTTGCCGTTGCCCTGGTCCTGGGGTTGAACCTGGCGGCGCCTGCCGAGGTGGTTGCAGCACCGGTTTGTGTCAGCCGCGACGAAGTGGGCATGGCCGGTGCCACAGGCCTGCAGTTTCCGGGGGGGACAGGCGGTACCGGTGCACGCAGTGAAAACGGTGGTGTCGGCGGCACTGGCGCGCCTCTCCCGCAACGCCCTGGCGGCACCGGCGGCACTGGCGCGGTGGCCGAAGGTGTGGACGGCACCTACTTTGATCACGGTAACGGCGGGGTAGGTGGTACTGGTGCGCCGATCCTGCGCCCAGGCGGTACCGGTGGTACCGGCATCGTCGGCACCATCACCGGGTTTGCTTCGATCTGTGTCAATGGCATGGAAGTGCACTATGGCAAAGACGTGCCGGTGAGTGAAAACGGTGCACCCGCCAGCAGTGCTCACTTGGCGATCGGGCAGGTTGTAGCGGTGGAGGCAATTGCCACCCAGCGTGGTCTCCAGGCAGGGCGTATCTCGATCCTCAACGTCTACGAAGGGCCGCTGACGGCGCTCCCCAATGCATCGGCCCCCCTGCGGGTGATGGGCCAGCCTGTGCGGCTCGCCGCAGGCGCGCGGGTGGCTGAAGGGCTGCGTGCAGGCGAGCCGGTCCGGGTCAGTGGCCTGCGCGATGCTACGGGCGAAGTGGTGGCAACCCGTATCGAACGGGCGCCGGGCCTCAGAGAGGCCAGTGCCATTGGTGCAATCGACCGCCCAGGCAGCCTGCAAGGGTTGGCGCTGGGCACCCGCGTAGCCCCCGCACGGGAAGTGCTGGTTCGCGGCCAGTGGACCGGGCGCCAGCTGGAAGTGGCACAAACCCGTCCAGACCCGAGCCTGCCGTTTGCTGGCCGCGTCCAGCAGGCGGTGGTCGAAGGGTTGGTGCAGCGCGTGCAGGCACGGCAACTGGTGGTCGCGGGCATCAATGTGACGCTGGGGCAGGGCACCGTGGTTGTTGGCAGGCAGCCTGCAGTGTTGGCGCTCGATCAACGCGTTCGGGTGAGCGGCGTGCTCAGTGGTACTCACGAGTTACGGGCCACCCGTGTGGAATTCCAGGATGACCGTGCTGACAACCCGGACCGAGGCCATTCCGGGCACGGCGGCGAGCACGGCAGCAGTGAGTCAGGCGGCTCCGACAATAGCGGCCATGGAACAAGCGAGGCGACCAGCGTTCGCAGCGAAAGCAGTGATGATCACAGTGGGCGCAGTACCGTTGAAGACGCCAGTGGTCACGGCAGGTCTGAAAGCGTGGACAAGTCTGGCAAGTCAGAGCATGTCGAAACCGTGGAGCAGCCCGAGAGCAGCAACAGTGGGAAAGGTGATCGGGTAGAGAAGGTTGAAGTCGAGAAAGTGGAAAAGGTTGAGAAGGTTGAGAAGGTCGAAAAGCCTGAAAAGGTCGAGAAAGTAGAAAAAGTTGAGAAGGTCGAAAAAGTCGAAAAGCCTGAAAAGGTCGAAAAGGTCGAAAAGGTCGAAAAGGTCGAAAAGGTCGAAAAGGTCGAAAAGGTCGAAAAGGTCGAAAAAGTCGAAAAGGTCGAAAAAGTCGAAAAAGTCGAAAAAGTCGAAAAAGTCGAAAAAGTCGAAAAGGTAGAGAAAGTCGAAAAGGTAGAGAAAGTCGAAAAGGTAGAGAAAGTAGAAAAGCCTGAAAAGGTCGAGAAGGTGGAAAAAGTCGAGAAAATCGAAACCATCGAAAGGCCGGAAAAGGTAGAGACCGTCGAAAAAGTAGAGCATCCGGAGCGATCCGGGCGTTAGGCAACTAGGCTGGGGAAGTCCGACCACACTTCCCGAATGGGTACTGAGGTGCAGATGAGACCCGCGCTTCCTCTTTTTGCCTGCCTGCTGTCATGCACCAGTGCGTCGACCGTGGCCGATACCTTCAGCACCGCCATCGGCATGGACTATTCAAGTGGCGACTATGGCACGGGTACCACTTCGGAAATCTGGTACGTCCCCGTGGTCGGCAAATATGAAACCGGCCCCATGATCTACAAGGTCACCGTGCCCTGGTTGCGCATCACCAACCCGGAAGTAGGCCCCAATGGTGACCCCCTGCCCGGAGGTTGCCGGGATGTGGAAAGCGGGCTGGGTGACACGGTCGCCAGCGCCGGGTATGCCCTGCTGGATGGCAGTGACGGCGGCCTGATGCTCGACCTGATCGGCAAGGTCAAATTCCCCACCGCCGATGAAGACCAGTGCCTTGGCACCGGTGAATACGACTACACCGCCCAGGTCGACATCACCAAGGGCTTTGGCCCGGTCACCGGCTTCGCGACGTTGGGCTGGAAGAAGTTCGGCGACCCGCCCGACAGCGACTTTGACGACCCGGTATTTATCAGCCTTGGCTTCGCGCTGCCTGTGGCTGCAGGTACTTCCGCGGGCGCCTCCTACGACTGGCGGCAGAAAGTGGTCTCGACTGGTTCGCAGATCAAGGAACTCACCCTGTTCCTGACCCACAAGCTCAACCAGCAATGGAAAGTCCAGCTCTATGCGGTCAAAGGCTTCTCTGATGCCAGCCCGGATGCAGAGGGTGGCCTGATGCTGTTTCACACGTTTTAACGAAAAAAGCCCCTGCGCCGGTCATTCTCGCGGGGAATGCCAGGGCAGGGGCTTTTCAGGTTTCAGCCGTTTTAGATGGGCTCTGCCCACATGTCGTATTCGTCGGCATCCACTACACGGCAACGCACTTTGTCGCCTGGCTTGAAGCCATGGTCGCCATCGATGAACACGCTGCCGTCGATTTCCGGGGCATCGAAGAAGCTGCGGCCAACCGAACCCTGTTCCTCGACTTCGTCGATCAGCACTTCGATTTCCTTGCCGATGCGCAGTTGCAGGCGGGCGGTGCTGATGGCCTGCTGGTGGGCCATGAAGCGGTCCCAGCGCGCTTGCTTGATGTCGTCCGGCACTTCTTCCAGGCCCAGGTCGTTGGCCGGGGCGCCTTCTACAGGCGAGTACTGGAAGCAACCCACACGGTCGAGCTGGGCTTCGGTCAGCCAGTCCAGCAGGTACTGGAAGTCTTCCTCGGTCTCGCCTGGGAAGCCGACAATGAAGGTGGAGCGGATCACCAGCTCAGGGCAGTGTTCGCGCCAGTTCTTGATGCGCGCCAGGGTGCGGTCTTCGAAGGCAGGGCGCTTCATCGACTTGAGAACCTTCGGGCTGGCGTGCTGGAACGGGATGTCCAGGTACGGCAGGATCTTGCCGGCGGCCATCAGCGGGATCACGTCGTCGACGTTCGGGTACGGGTACACATAGTGCAGGCGTACCCAGGCACCCAGGCTGCTCAGGGCCTCGCACAGTTCGAGCATGCGGGTCTTGACCGGGCGACCGTTCCAGAAGTCGGTCTTGTACTTGACGTCGACGCCGTAGGCGCTGGTGTCCTGGGAAATCACCAGGATCTCCTTGACCCCGGCCTTGACCAGGCGCTCGGCCTCGCTCAGCACTTCACCCACCGGGCGGCTGACCAGCTTGCCGCGCATCGACGGGATGATGCAGAAGCTGCAGCTGTGGTTGCAGCCTTCGGAAATCTTCAGGTACGCATAGTGGCGCGGGGTCAGCTTGATGCCCTGTGGCGGGACCAGGTCGATCAGTGGGTTGTGGTCCTGGCGTGGCGGTACCACTTCGTGCACGGCGTTGACCACCTGCTCGTACTGCTGTGGGCCGGTGACCGACAGCACGCTGGGGTGCACGTCACGGATGCTGCCTTCCTCGACACCCATGCAGCCGGTGACGATGACCTTGCCGTTTTCCTTGATCGCTTCGCCGATCACTTCCAGCGACTCGGCCTTGGCGCTGTCGATGAAGCCGCAGGTGTTGACCACCACCACGTCGGCGTCCTCGTAGGTGGGCACGACTTCATAGCCTTCCATGCGCAGCTGGGTGAGGATGCGCTCGGAATCGACCAGGGCTTTTGGGCAACCCAGGCTTACGAAACCTACCTTGGGGGTGGCGGGCGTGGTGGACATGACTAACCTCGGTATTGAATGCAGGTCGCCCGGCCGGAATCGCGGGCGATCTTGACGGGCGCTTTTTGGCGCCTCTGATCAAAAAGTGCGCAATTCTAGCGAGCGTAAGGTCGCTTGACCAGCAGAAATACGACGAACGCTGCGCTATGCTTCGCGCCGTTGCGTGAAGGTGCCTTCGGGGGCCTGGCGCGCGAGTGAATACTAAAGGCCGAGATGGCCGTCTGCGGGAGTGGTCGATGGTTCAGGCAAGCAGTCACGCCGAGGGCGGGCACGCGGGGAAGCAGGGGACGGCGCGGTCGCTGGGCCTGCTCGTGGCGGCGGTCGGGGTGGTTTATGGCGATATTGGCACCAGCCCGTTGTATACCCTCAAGGAAGTCTTCACCGGCGGCTACGGGGTGCCGGTCAACCATGATGGCGTGCTGGGGATCCTGTCGCTGATCCTGTGGTCGCTGTTGTGGGTGGTGTCGTTCAAGTATGTGATGTTCATCCTGCGCGCCGACAACCAGGGCGAGGGTGGCACCATGGCGCTGACCGCGCTGGCGCGGCGGGCTACGGCCGCCTACCCGCGGTTGCGTACGCTGATGGTAATCTGCGGTTTGATCGGCGCTTCGCTGTTCTATGGCGACAGCATGATCACCCCGGCGGTATCGGTGCTCTCGGCCGTGGAGGGCATGGGCCTGGCGTTTGACGGAATCGACCACTGGGTGGTGCCGATTTCGCTGGTGGTGCTGGTGGCGCTGTTCCTGGTGCAGAAGCACGGCACCGAGAAAATCGGCAAGCTGTTCGGCCCGATCATGGTCACCTGGTTCGTGGTGCTGGGCGCATTGGGCGTGCACGGTATCTCACAGAGCCCGGAAGTGCTCAAGGCCTTCAACCCGGGCTGGGCGGTGAACTTCTTCGTGGTTCACCCAGGCATGGGCGTAGCCATCCTCGGTGCCGTGGTGCTGGCGCTGACCGGTGCCGAGGCGCTGTATGCCGACATGGGCCATTTTGGCCGCAAGCCGATCGCCCGGGCCTGGTTCATCCTGGTGCTGCCCGCGTTGGTGCTCAACTATTTCGGCCAGGGTGCACTGCTGCTGCAAAACCCGGAGGCGGCCCGCAACCCCTTCTATCTGCTGGCGCCGAGCTGGGCGCTGCTGCCGTTGGTCGGGTTGGCCACAATGGCCACTGTGATCGCCTCGCAGGCGGTCATTTCCGGGGCCTTTTCCCTGACCCGCCAGGCCATCCAGCTGGGTTACATTCCGCGCATGCAGATCCAGCACACCTCCAGCGACGAACAGGGGCAGATCTACATTGGCGCCGTGAACTGGACGCTAATGGTGGGCGTGGTGCTGCTGGTGATCGGCTTCGAGTCGTCCGGCGCCCTGGCGGCGGCCTACGGCGTGGCGGTAACCGGCACCATGCTGATGACCACCATTCTGGTGTCGGCGGTGATGCTGCTGTTGTGGAAGTGGCCGCCGGTGCTGGCAGTACCGATCCTGGTGGGCTTCCTGTTTGTGGATGGGCTGTTCTTCGCCGCCAACGTGCCGAAAATCGTCCAGGGCGGTGCCTTCCCGGTGCTGGCTGGCGGTGTGCTGTTCCTGCTGATGAGCACCTGGAAGCGCGGCAAGCAGATCCTGGTGGAGCGTATTGACGAAGGTGCGCTGCCATTGCCGCTGTTTATCAGCAGTATCCGCATTCAGCCGCCGCACCGGGTCGAAGGGACGGCGGTGTTCCTCACTGCCCGGTCGGATGCCGTGCCCCACGCCTTGTTGCACAACATGCTGCATAACCAGGTGCTGCACAGCCAGGTGGTGTTGCTGACTGTGATCAGCGAGGACCGGCCGCGGGTACCGGAGCAGGAGCGCTTCGAGGTGGAGGCTTATGGTGACGGGTTCTTCCGAGTGCTGTTGCACTTTGGCTTCATGGACGAGCCCGACGTGCCGGCGGCATTGAAGCTGTGCCATCTTGACGATCTGGACTTCACCCCGATGCGCACCACTTACTTCCTCAGCCGCGAGACGGTAATCGCTTCGCGGCTGGAGGGGATGTCGCGCTGGCGGGGCAACCTGTTCGCGTTCTTGCTGAAGAATGCCAACGGGAATCTGCGCTTCTTCAACCTGCCGCTGAACCGGGTGATCGAACTGGGGACCCAGGTCGAGATCTGAGTTGGCAAGACTCGACGCGGTCCCTGTAGGAGCGGCCTTGTGCCGCGAAAGGGCTGTAGAGCAGCCCTGGCAATATTGACGATAACGCTGAAAAATCGGGGCCGCTTTGCGGCCCTTTCGCGGCACAAGGCCGCTCCTACATTGACCGCGTCAACCTTCCAAAGGTGAGAGCTCAGTTCTGTTCGGCGACGCTGGACTTGCCCTGGCGTGTCTCGATCTCACCAATCAAGCGCTTGGCCAGCGCCGGGTAGTTCTCATCAAAGTGGTGCCCCCCAGGCAGCTTCAGGCGCTCACCCACCGCGGTCTTTTCGGTGCAACCGCTTTCGTCGGTCTCTTCCACGCCATACACGCACACAACCTTGGCGGCCGGCAGCCTGGCCATTTCCGGACCGGTTGGGGCCTCCTGGCCTTCCTTGCCCAGCCAGCCCTCGACCTCGATCTCGAAGCTGCCGCTGCGGGCAAAGGCCAGCAGCATCACCGCGTCGATGCGTTGCTGGTCCTCCACCGGCAGGCGGTTGTAGATTGCCGGCAGCACATCGGCACCGAACGAATAGCCAGTCAGTACAAAGCGCTTGGTACCCCACTTCTGCCGGTAATGTTGCATCAGCTCGGACAGGTCGGCCGCACTTTGCTCCGGGGTCTTGTGCTGCCAGTAATAGCGCAGGGTGTCGATACCCACCACCGGGTAGCCCAGCTTGGCCATTTCCCCGGCGACATCGCGGTCCAGGTCACGCCAGCCGCCGTCACCGGAGAGGAACAGGGTGACTGTGTCGGTTGTCTGCCCGGCCGGCACTTCTACCACGGGGATGGCCAGGGCGTTGCCATCGTGGCCTACCAGCGCTTGGGTCAGCTGGGCCTTGAGCACTTGTGGCAAGTGGATGTCGTAGTCACTGATGCTGGTTTCGGCATTGGCCTGGTCGCGTACGAACGCGGCACTGGCGTCATCCGGGTTGTCGTTCCAGGCGACGTTCCAGTGGCCATGGGCAGCCGCTTTGGGCAGCGGTGCCTGGCAGCCGGGTTGCTCGACGGTGAAGTCCACGGAAATTGCCCGGGCCTTGTCGTCGTTCTGGCTGGCCAGCCAGCGCCAGGCCTGGGCGGCGCCAGGGCCGATACCAGCGACCAATGTCGGCTTGTCCGACAGCTCGGCCAGGGCCTGGCCCATGACCTGTTGCTGCTTGCTGCAGTCGTTAGGCGGCAAAACCACCTGCACCAGCTGAGCTTCACCGGCCTGGCTCAGGTCAAGCAACTGCTTGTCCGTCAGCGCCTGATCCTGTGGCACACCGATGGCCACCCGGGCCTTGGGGTGCACGCCCGGGGTCACGCGGGTGATGCTGGCGCCATTGCTGCTCAATTGCTCCAGGCGCGCCTCGGGGGCCGGACGCGTCCACAGCCAGAATGCCAGCACCCCTCCCAGGGCGGCCAGCAGCAGAGGAACCAGCAGGTACAGCCAAAAGCGTCGGGTCATCAACGTTTCACCAATCCAGTCAGGCCGCCTGCAATCAGGGCGGCAGTATCGGCCAGTGCCACAAGCGGGTCGAGCCCGGCCGGCACGGCCATGTAGCGGGGTTCCCAATCCGGTTGGAACTTGTCCTTGAAGCGTCGAAGCCCCTGGAAGTTGTAAAGCTGTTCGCCACGGCGGAACACCATCGAGCCCAGGCGCTGGGTCAGGGGCGCGCCACGCCGCGGCTGCAGGCCTGAAAGCGGCACCATGCCCAGGCTGAAGCGGGAATACTCATGGCTTTTGTAGTGCAGGATCAGGCCGATCATCATGAACTCCATGGTCAGCTTCGGTGCCTCGGGGTGTGCACGCATCAGGTCGAGGCTGGCCAGCTCGTTGCTGTGGGTCTCCAGCAGGTTGGCGAACGCCACCGGCCGGCCCTGGAAGCGGATCAGGGCGATGCGGAAATGCTGCAGGTACTCCGGGCTAAAGCGCCCCAGCGAGAAGCCTTTTTCGCGCACGCTTTTACCGCCGAGCCAGGCATCGGAAATTTCCTTCAGCTCTGCCAGCGGGGCGTGGCCAGGTTCGTGAATTTCGAGGCTCAGGCCGTCGCGGCCACCGCGGTTCCACGTGTAGCGCAGGTCCTTCATCTCTTTGCCCTTGGCTTCGAGGTCGAAGCGGCGCAAGTCCACCCGGGCTTCTTCGCCCAGCTTCAGTGCGGTCAGGCCAATGTCCATATAGAACGGCAGGTTTTCGGCGCGCACCTGGTAGAACACTGGCCGGGCGTGATGCAGGTCGCACAGGTCACGGAACTGCCAGATCATTTCGGCGCGTTCCTGGGCCGGGCCGATCGGGTCGTACAGGGCCACCAGGCTACGGCCGCGACGCGCGTACATAAGGAAGGCATTGTCGCGTGGGTGAAACAGCAACGCCTTGTCGCCGGTCAGGGCCAGGCCGCCGTCGGGCTGGTCGGAGGCCAGCAGGATACGGTTGGCGCGCTGCAGTTCTTCGTCGTCGGGCAGGTGGATCACCGGCGGCGCGGTGCGCAGCAGCCAAGTCAGCGCCAAGGCAGCCAGCAGCAAGGCGCTGCCCATGGCGGCGCGCAGGCCGCGCGGGGCATCGGCGTCGAGGGTGAACTGCCACCACAGCTGATGGCTGTATGGCACATCCTGGTAGGCAAACAACAGCAGCCACACCGATGCGCCGACCGCACAGGCACTGGCCACCAGGAACACTGGCGAAAATGGCAGCTCCAGCAGGCGGCTGGGGCGGTAGAACGAGCGACGGAACAGGGCCAGCAGGGCCGCGGTGAAGGTCAGCAGGCAGGCCTCTTCCCAGTCAAAACCCTTGAGCAGCGACAGCAGGGCACCGACCAGGAGCAGCACGGTGGTCAGCAGCCAGGCCGCGGACAGCCGCCGGCGCAGGCCTTGGGCCAGCAACAGGCACAGCACGCCGATCAGGCTCGCGCCAAAGTGCGAGGCATCGATCAGCCGGTGCGGCACCAGGAAGCCCATGTGCTCCAGGCGCGTGTCGATCTCGGGCGTGACGCCGGAAAACAGCAGCACCACCCCAGACAGGAATACCATTATCGACAGGATGGGGGCGGCCATCCCGGAGGCGGCCTTGATGGCCTGCTGCGCGAACAGCAGGCGCCGGGCTTCATTGGCCAGCAGCAGTACGCAGGCCAGCAGCAGGGGCAGCACCACATAGATCAGCCGGTACAGCAGCAGGGCGGCCGCCAGCGGCGCGGCACCGAGCTGGTCGGCAAAGGCCGCCAGCAGGATGGCTTCGAACACCCCGACGCCGCCCGGTACGTGGCTGAGCACGCCTGCGGCCAGGGCCAGCAGGTACACCAGCACAAACGCGCCAAAGGGTGGTGCTTCGGGCAGCAGCAGATACAGTACGGTGGCGGCCGCTGCCACATCCAGCGCGGTAATCAGCAGTTGCAGGGCGGCCAGGCGCGCGCCCGGCAGGCGCAGTGTGCGGCGGCCCAGTTGCACCAGCAGGTTATTGGCCAGCGGCTGTTCGGCCAGGCGCCGGCGGTACAAGCCGAACACCAGCAGGGCGGACGCCACCAGCACGGCGGCGGCGATACCTGCCAGCAGGCCAGGCGCCAACCCCAGTGCGGTCGAGGCTGCCGGCAGGTCGCTCAAGGTTGCCAAGGCGGCGAGGGGGGGCAGCGCGCAGCCCAGCGACAGGCTGGCAAACACGGTCATGCGTGCGACTTCGCCAGCGCCCAGCCCCTGGCGTGCATACAGGCGGTAGCGCACCGAGCCACCCGAAAGCATCGACAGGCCGATGGCGTTGCCGATGGCAAAGGCGCTGAAGCCGCCAAGCACCAGGCTGCGTGCCGGCAGTTTCACGCCGGCATAGCGGCTGGCCGACCACTCGTAACCCAGCAGGATCACGAAGCCGATCACGGTCGCCAGCAAGGCACCCAGCACTGACTGGGCCGGTACGCTGAGCATGGCATCGTGCAAGGCATAGATGTCCAGCTCGCTCAGCAGGTGGCGGCAGGCAATCAACGCCATTGTGAATAGAACCAGGGTCACTGCCAGGCCGATGGGCTGGCGGTAGCGGCTCACGCGTTCGAGCAAGGGCAGACGCTGCACGGCACCGGGTAGCGCCGAGGCCAGTGGCACCGGAGGTTCGGGGTTGTGAGAAGTCATAGGTTGCCTCGGGCATGCAGCGCGAGGTTGAGGGGAGGTACGGCCAAGTGAAAGTCCCTTAGGAAAACGTATCCAATGTTACTCCAGCCTCAGGCGCTTTCAGCGGCTTGGCAGGGTTAAAGATAGTTCATCCTGGGCTGGATGCCTCAAGCCTGCGGGTTGGCTGGAGGGCGGGAAAATCGATGCGACTAAAAGCAGGGAGGGCAGAAGCAACAAACCCCGCGCTGCTGTTACACAGGCGGGGTTTGTTCTGACGAATATGGTTGCGGGAGCCGGATTTGAACCGACGACCTTCGGGTTATGAGCCCGACGAGCTACCAGGCTGCTCCATCCCGCGTCAGTGGGGCGGATTCTACAGCGTGTGGTTTGTATGTCAAGCGCTAAGCTTTGATTTGTCGATGTTTTTCCGATGATACTTTTCAGCGGACAAAGAAAAAGGCCACTGCGTTAACAGTGGCCTTTTCTTGAACTTGGTTGCGGGAGCCGGATTTGAACCGACGACCTTCGGGTTATGAGCCCGACGAGCTACCAGACTGC
>Ga0308171_1001831_pt1 | contig 25766 bp, 25 predicted proteins | sample PhyGR1_FD_202135 | JGI IMG/M metagenome (GOLD analysis project Ga0308171, IMG submission 202135) | Phyllosphere microbial communities from UC Gill Tract Community Farm, Albany, California, United States - DLSLSG.R1 | ecosystem: Host-associated > Plants > Phyllosphere > Unclassified | place: USA...
TCGTCGCCCAGGGCCTCGCCGCCTGCGCCGCGCCGCTGCGGGTGCTGCTCGCGCAAGTGCTCAAGGGCAGCGCGTGACTTTCGCGGCCGCCGCGCTGGCCCTTTGCGGCCTGTCCGCGCGCACGCTGGGGTGGCGGCCTGCCGAGTTCTGGGCGGCCACCCCGGCCGAACTGGCCGCCGCGCTCGGCCTGCTCTCCCCCGGTGCGCCTGCGGGCTTCGACCGGGACACCCTCGTCAAGCTGATGGAAACCGATCATGGACGATGAAATCGACAGCCTCCTCGTCGAGGTCCGCGCCAGCACCGACGGCTTCGCCCGCGACATCGCGCAAATGCGCGGGGCCGTGGACGGCGACCTCGTCTCCGGCTTCACCCGCGCAGGCGACGCGCTGGAAAAGGGCCTGTCCGGCGCGATCCGCAAAGGCAGCCTGGGCTTCGACGACCTCAAGCGCACCGCCGCCTCGACGCTCGACGCCATCGCTGGACAGGCCGCGCAGACCTTGGCCTCGGCGCTGGTCGGCGGCAGCGGCGCGGGCGGCGGGCTGGACCTCTCCGGCCTGCTGACCGGCGCGCTCGGCCTGCCGGGCCGCGCCACCGGTGGCAACGTCGCGCCCGGACGCGGCTATGTCGTGGGCGAGCGCGGGCCGGAGCTGTTCGTGCCGACGTCCGCAGGCCGCATCGAGACCGGCGGTTCGACCAGCCGCGACGTGCGCGTGGCGATCAACCTCTCGGCCCCGCGCGGTTCCAGCGCGCCGCAGTCGCTGCAGCGCTCCAGCCGCCAGGTCGCGAGCGCCGTGCGCCGCGCCCTCTCGAACTGAGGAGAGACCTCATGGCATTCTGGCTCGCCAGCAAGCGCGAGGGGCAGGCGAGCGACTGGCTCATGCGCTTCGACCCGCGTTTCTGGACCCTCAACTTCCCGCGCCCGATGGTGGCGACGGTGGTGTCCACCGCCCCCGATGGCTTGCGCGTGGAAGCCTCGTTCCTGCGCAAGACCGACCTTGGCGGGCTGATCTGGGACAGCGTCGATGCGCTCGACCACCCCCTGCTCGCCTACCGCACCGACCGCGATTATGCGCATACCTCGCTGCGGTTCCGCTGGCGGTCGGGCGGGCTGATCCCGCTCGACGCGATCAACGGCCCAACCCTCACCATCGAGGGCCGCGACGAAGCGGGCGCGTCGCATACCTGGTACGTGCGCCTCTGGAACTATGCCGAGGGGACGGGCGAGGACGCAGTCGTCACGCTCGATTTCTCGGCGCTCGACGGCGGCTACGCCCTGCCCGCCGACGCCGACCGAGTCTGGCCCGGCGCGATCGAGCGAATGTTCATCTCCTTCGCCCCGCCCGGCTATGACGACGCCAGCCCCGACCCGCTCCCCGCCGAGACCGAAGGCTGGTTCGAGATGACCGAAATCGCCACCGACGGCGCCCGCGCCATGCTGGAGATCGGCGACGTCGTCATGCCCGCGAACGGCCTCGCCATCGCCACCGGCTATGACGATCAGGGCATTCAGACCCCGGCCCGCCTGATCCGCGCCGTGCGCCAGCTCGGCTATCGCGGATCGGTGGTGCATTACCTCGGCATGAGCCACTATTTCCGGCTCGCGGCGAACGGCGGCCGATACCTCGCCGGGCAGGGCGGCGATCCGCTCAACGGCCCGACCCGTAGCTGGCACCGCGCCTTCTTCGCCGAGTGCCTCGCGGCGGGCCTCAGCCCGATGGCCTCACTATCCTACGAACTGCTCGACCAGCACTGCCCGGAAGACTGGAAGCAGCGCGACTTGGGCGGCAACCCGGCGCTGACCGGCTGGGATCCGCCCTCCACCCTGCTCTCGCCCGCGAATTCGCAGGCGATGGCCTGGCTGCAGACGGTCAGCGCGGCGTTCGCCGGATCGCTCGCCGAGGTGGGCGCACCCGTCCGCTTTCAGATCGGTGAGCCATGGTGGTGGACCTTCGGCGACGGGCGCATCTGCCTCTACGATGATGCAGCCAGGGCCGCATTCGGCGGGTCGCCCGCCGCCATTCCCGACATGCGCGCACCGCTCTCCCCAGCGCAGACGGCGATGCTCGATCAAGCAGGCGCGCTGCTGGCGCAATCGACCGCCGACCTCGTCGCGGCGGTACGCACGGCGATCGCGCCCTCGCCGGTAGAGGCGCTGGCGCTGGTCTTCACCCCCACCCTGCTCGCGCCCGACATGCCCGAACTGAAGCGCGCCAACCTGCCGACCGGCTGGGCCGCGCCCGCGTTCGACCGGCTGCAGGTGGAAGACTACGACTGGCTCACCGCCGGTGCCGACGCCCACCGCCGCAAAGCCCATGCCGAAGTCGATGCCCGCCTCGGCTATCCGGCGCAGGAACAGGACTACCTCGCCGGTTTCGTCCTCAGGCCAAACCAGCGCGACCAGTGGCTCCGCATCGACGCCGGGATCGACGAAGCCCTGACCCGCGCCCCCCACGAAGTCGTAGTCTGGGCGCTGCCCCAGGTCGCGCGCGACGGATACGTGCGCCTCCCCCCGCCGCCAACCTCAGGAGCCGACCCCATGCAGGCCTTCGACGACGTGCTCTACCCGCTCGCACTCGGCCGCGACGCGACGGTGGTGCCCGAATTCTCCACCAGCGTCTCGGTGACCGCCTCCGGCTTCGAGCGGCGCAATTCGCTGTGGTCCAACGCCCGGCTGCGCTTCGACGTCGGCCCGGGCGTGCGCTCCGAGGCGGAACTGGGCGCACTCATCGCCTTCTTCCGCGCCCGCCGAGGTCCCGCTCGCGGGTTCCGGCTGCGCGATCCCAGCGACTTCAGTTCGAGCGGCATGGTCGCCGCGCCCGGCCCGCTCGACCAGCCGCTCGGCACCGGCGACGGCATCAAGGCCGGGTTCCCGCTCATCAAGCGCTACGGCGAGGGCGAGGACGCGCAAGTCCGCCGCATCACCCGGCCCGATTTCGCAACGGTTCTCGTCTCCATCGACGGGGCGCTGCAGGTCGGCAACTGGACTCTGGCCGAACATGGCGTCGTCACCTTCGACGACGCCCCATCCATCGGCGCGGACATCCGCGCGGGCTTCCTGTTCGACGTCCCCGTCCGCTTCGCCGAAGACAGCCTCGAAGTCTCCGGCGCCGCCTTCGCCGCAGGCGAGGCGCCCAGCGTGCCCGTCGTCGAAATCCGGGAGGCGTCATGACCCGCCGCTGGTTCGCCGACGACCTCGAAACCGTCGCCACCTTCTGGCGCATCCTGCGCGGCGACGGGGTGGCGCTGGGGTTCACTTCGCATGACCGCGACTTGTGGTTCGACGGCGTGCTCCACCGCGCCTCGCCCGGCATGGTGCCCAGCGCCATCCGCAAGAGTGCCGAGTTCGAGCCCGACAGCGCCGAAGTGCGCGGCTCGCTCACCCATGAAGCGATCGACAGCGCCGACCTCGCCGCCGGACGCTTCGACGGCGCGCAAGTGCGCATCGGCCTCATCGACTGGGAGACGCTGGAGCACGAGGTACTCTACGCCGGAACCATCGGCACGGTCAGCGAGGACGACGGCGCCTTTTCCGCCGAACTCGTCTCGCGCAAGGCCGAACTGTGGCGCGATCCCACACCGCGCACCAGCCCGGCCTGCCGCGCCGGTTTCTGCGCCCCCGGCTGCAACCTCAACCCACAGAAGTTCACACGCGAAGTACGCCTCGTCAGCATATATACCGCCGCCAATGCCGCGCTGTTCGAAGGTACGCCCGAAGCCGCCAATCACGCAGGCGGAAGCCTGCGCTGGCTCGACGGCCCCCAGGCGGGCATCGCGATGGACGTTATGGGAGGAGATGCGAGCGGCCTGATCCTGGACGTCCCCCTCGCCGAGACGCTTGAGCCCGGCACCCGCGCCGTGCTGCGCGAAGGCTGCGACCACACGCTCGACACCTGCTCCCAGCGCTTCGGCAACGCCGTGAACTTTCGAGGCGAACCGTTCCTGCCCGGAAACGACATGCTCACCCGCTATCCCGGACCGGTTCAATGACGGGGGCGCAACTCGCATCGGCCGCCCTGGCGCTAGTCGGGACGCCCTTTCGCCTGCACGGGCGCGAGGCAGGCGTCGGCCTCGATTGCGTCGGCGTCATCGAGGCCGCGTTCGCACGGGCCGGTCGTAGGGTCCGCCTCGCCAACGGCTATCCGCTGCGCAATCGTACGGCTCCTTCTGCCTGGACGGCTCTCGCGAGCCTTGGGCTGGAGCCGGTCGACGGGGCACTTGTCCCCGGCGACGTGCTGATGATCCGCCCTTCCGCCTGCCAGCTACACCTCGCCATCGCGACCTGCGCCGCGCGCGTGGTCCATGCTCATGCGGGGCTGCGACGGGTGGTTCACGGCGGTCTGCCTTCCGAATGGCCGCGCCTGCACCACTGGCGCCTCACCTCAAATCCGGGAAACTGACATGGCCACGCTCGTTTTCGGAAGTCTCGGCACCATGCTGGGCGGCCCCCTCGGCGGAGCCGTCGGCTCGCTGGTGGGTCGCCAGTTCGACACTGCCCTGTTCGGCGCGACCGGCCGCGAAGGACCGCGCCTCAAGGACCTCGTGGTGACCACCTCGACCTATGGGCAAGTCATTCCCCGCCACTTCGGGCGCATGCGCACGGCGGGCTCGGTCATCTGGGCGACCGATCTCGTCGAGCGCAGTGAAGTTCAGGGCACCGGCAAGGCCAGCCCCTCGGTGACGACCTATAGCTACTCCGCCAATTTCGCCGTCGCCCTCGCCAGTCGACCTATCCGCGGGCTCGGCCGGATATGGGCGGACGGGCAGCTGCTGCGCGGCATCGACGGAGAGCTGAAGGCCACCGGGATCTTGCGCATCCACACCGGGTCCGGTGACCAGTCGCCGGACCCGCTGATCGCCTCGGCCGAAGGTGCGGATCGCTGTCCTGCCTATCGGGGCGTTGCCTACGTGGTATTCGAAGACCTGGATCTGTCGGGCTTCTACAACCGCATCCCCTCGCTGACCTTCGAGATCATCGCCGACGACGACTTCTCACTGCAGGACATCGTCGGAGAGGTTATCGACGAGGTCGACGGCACCATCCCGCTCACCGGCGTCGTCGGTTACACCAGCGAAAGCACCCCCGCCGCCGACTTGCAGACTTTTGCCCAGATCATGCCCCTCGAACTGGACGCTTCCGGCGAGGATCTCGTTATCGCCCGCGACCGGCGACAGTCCGCCGCCATCACACTGCCGGAGGCCGCCGTAACGACCGGAGACGACGATTTCGGCGCCCGGACCGGCTTCACCCGCCACCGCGCGGCGCCGGGCGTGAACCCGCCCTCGATCCTGCGCTACTACGATGTGGAGCGCGACTACCAGGCCAGCCTCCAGCGTTCCACCGGACGGCCCGTTGCCGGCGAACCCGGCGCCATCGATCTCCCCGCCGCCCTCGACGCGGCCACCGCCCGCGCCCTGATCGAGCGGACCGCGCGCCGCATCGACTGGACCCGCGACCGTATATCGTGGCGCACCTGCGAACTCGACGCGCAAATGGCCCCCGGCGCGCTCGTCATGCTGCCGGGCATCGCCGGACAGTGGCGCATCCGCGAATGGGAATGGCGCGACTGCGGAGTCGAACTGTCATTGGAACGCGCCCTGCCGGCAGGAGCCGCGACGCCTCCGGCGCTCGCTTCCGACCCCGGACGCGGCAATCCCGCGCCCGATTTCCCTTCCGGCGAAACCCGCATCACCGCATTCGAACTGCCATTCGATCCGACCGCGGGCTCGCCCGACACGGTTCGCACGCTCGCCGCCGTCTCCTCGCCGGCCGCAGGATGGAACGGTGCCGCACTTTATGCCGACCGGGGCAACGGCGCTCTGCTGCCACTCGGCGCCAGTGGCCGAACGCGAGCAGTCATGGGCGCGGCATTGTCGACCCTGCCCCCCTGCGATCCACTGCTCCTCGATCGCGGCAGCCAGCTTGAAGTCCAGCTCATCGATCCAGCTATGCAACTGGCGAGCATCGATACGTCCCTTCTCGGCGAGGGTGCGAACCTGGCGCTCGTCGGCGAGGAAATCGTCCAGTTCCTGTTCGCGACGCCGCTCGGCCAAGGGCGCTGGCGGCTCGAAGGCCTGCTGCGCGGCCGTGGCGGCACCGAACACGCCATCGCGTCCCATGCTGAAGGAGAGGCATTCGTAATGATGGTTTCCGGACTGGCTGCTGTCGATACAGGAATGCTCGGCTCCTCTCCAAACCGGCAGGTCCTTGCCCTCGGGCGCGAGGATGCCGAACCGGTGGCTTCCCCAGTCCATCTCGCAGGCATCACCCTGCGCCCGCTTTCACCCGCCCATGGCCGGCGTATCATCTCGACCGACGGTTCATGGACGTTCACGTGGGCGCGCCGGGCACGCGGCGGCTGGTCATGGCGGGATGGCGTGGACGTGCCACTCGTCGAAGAGGCCGAACGCTACCTCGTGACCCTCGGGCCGCTCGATGCTCCCATAGCTTTTTGGACGACCGAAACACCGGAAATCCGCATCGAGGCGGCAGTCCTCGCCCGTTATTCCTCCAAAGCCGGCGCGATGTTCCAAGTTCGTCAACAGGGTACGCATGCGCTCTCGCTTCCCCTTTCGCTCGCCCCCCTGGCCTGAACCGCTGCTCCCCGATCGACCTCACGGAGAACCTCCATGCCCGAACAGCTGAATTTCGCCGATTCCAGCCCGCGTTTCGCCCTCCCCCTGCTTCATGCCGGTCAGGCGCAGAAAGAGATCTTCGTCAACGAAGCTCTCATGCTGAGTGATGCATTGATGCACTGCCTGGTGCTCGGCGAAGCAGACGCTCCACCGGAAAACCCCGTAGAAAACGACGCCTGGATAGTTGCTCAGGACGCAATCGGCGCGTGGGCGGGCCAGGAAGACTCCGTTGCGTTGCGTCGCGGCGCAGGCTGGGCGTTCGTCACACCTCGCGACGGCTTACGCGTTTTCGATGCATCACGCGGCGCCGAGATGCTGTTTTTCGGTTTCTGGAGAAAAGCTTCGCTCCCCGTGGAACCACTTGGAGGGACGAGTGTTGATGGGGAGGCTCGGACCGCGATCAGCGATCTGGTCTCGGCTCTCCAAGCCTTGGGTATTCTACCTTCGGATTGACGGGTGCAAGGAAACAGGGGTTTCAGGGGTGTTGCAGATTCTGGATAGTGAGGGCGCAACCACCTCCCAAGCCCCCGCAAACGCGACAAATTTGCAACAGTCGCGTTTAATGTGCGCTTGCACACGTAAAGCCAAGGGGTTAGACACTCTCGCACTCGGTGGCTCCAAATCTCTTTGTAGGGGAAACGTATGAGGAAACTCGTCCTTGGACTGGCGCTGGCTTCGACCGCCTTCGCCACTCCCGCGCTGGCGCGCGACAAGTCGTGGTATCTTGAACTCGATTTCGGCGGCATGATCGTCGAAGACGCTGACACTGTCGTCGACGGTACCAGCACCACGATCGACTTCAAGAAGGGCTTCGACGGCGGCGGCGTGCTCGGTTACGACTTCGGTCCGTTCCGTCTCGAAACCGAAGCCAGCTATCGCCAGGCTGCGATCAAGAACTCCGGCGGTGCTGACGTCAGCAACCTGTCGTTCATGGTCAACGGCCTTCTGGACTTCGGTCCGGACGACGGCCTTCAGGGCTTCGTCGGCGGCGGTGCCGGTGTCGCTCGCGTCCACGCTGACGTGATCGACGATTCGGACAGCGGCTTCGCATGGCAGGCAATCGCGGGCATCCGTGCTCCGATCAGCTCGCACTGGGATGTGGGTCTGAAGTATCGCTTCATGAACGTGTCGAACGTCGACCTGGTCGGCCCGGCCGGCGAGAACATCAGCACCCGCTGGCGTTCGCACTCGCTGCTCGGCACCCTGGCGTACAACTTCGGCGAACCGGCTGCTCCGCCGCCGCCGCCCCCGCCGCCCCCGCCGCCCCCGCCGCCGCCGCCTCCGCCCCCGCCGCCGGCTCCGGTCTGCAACAAGGGTCCGTACATCGTGTTCTTCGACTGGGATAAGTCGGACATCACGCCGGAAGCTTCGACCATTCTCGACAGCGCCGTCAGCGCCTACGCGAACTGCGACAGCGTTCCGATCATGCTGGCCGGCTACACCGACCGTTCGGGTACGCCGAAGTACAACATGGGCCTGTCGGAGCGTCGTAACGCTTCGGTCCGTTCGTACCTGACCAGCCACGGCATCCCCGACGGCTCGATCTCGAGCCAGGCGTTCGGTGAAGCCAACCCGCGTGTTCCGACCGCGGACGGCGTGCGCGAGCTGCAGAACCGTCGCGTCGAAATCACTTACGGTCCGGGTTCGGGCATGTAAGCGACCGGCAACGGTACAAGATCGGGGGGTCGGAGCAATCCGGCCCCCTTTTCTTTTGCCTGCGTCACGCAGGCTGCCTTCCAGACACGAAAAAGCCCAGCAAGATCGCTCGCCGGGCTTTCGTTTGTAGGTAGGGGTGAAGGTCAGGCCGCGTAAGGCGTCGGATCGGTGAGCCCGGCTTCCTCGAAGCCACCCTTGCGCAGGCGGCAGCTGTCGCACAAACCACAAGCAAGCCCGTCAGGCTGGGGGTCGTAGCACGACCAGCTCATGCCGGGATTGAGCCCCAGACGGTCCGTCTCGCGGGCGATGTCGGCCTTGCTCATGAACTGCAGCGGGGCGTGGATGCGCAGCTTCTGCCCCTCATCCCCGGCCTTGGTCGCCAGCGTGGCGATGTTCTCAAATGCCGAGATGAATTCGGGGCGGCAATCGGGGTAGCCCGAGTAGTCCAGCGCGTTGACGCCGATGAAGATGTCGTTGGCGCCGATCGCCTCCGCCCAGGCCAGCGTCAGCGACAGGAACACCAGATTGCGCGCGGGCACGTAAGTGACCGGAATGTCCTCGCCGACACCGTCCTTGGGCACGGCGATGTCGTCGGTCAGCGCCGAGCCGCCGAAGCGCCGCAGATCGAGCGGCAGCACCACATGACGCTGCGCCCCGACGAAGCTGGCGATCTCGGCCGCCGCGTCCAGTTCGCGCCGGTGCCGCTGGTTGTAGTCGATGGTCAGCGCATTGACCGCGAAGCCGCGTTCACGCGCGATTCCGGCACAGACCATGGAATCAAGGCCGCCGGAGAGCAGCACCACGGCCTGCGGAGCAGCCGAGCCCGGCTGCGGGGTTTTCTCTTCATGCATGATTGCCCCGCTACGCCCCTGACGCCGCGACGACAACGATCAAATGCGCAAGGTCTTCGGTGGACTCAGCTGCGGCAATCGCCAGTGCGGCGCCCTTCGGCGGAGAACGCGAAGGGCAGGCCGTTGACGATACCCTGGCTGTCGATCTGCACCAGACCATCGGTCTCGCGCCGGATCTGCGTGCGGCCGTAGCCCTGCCCGCGACAAGTATACTGCACGGTGACCTGATCGGCCTTGTCCTCGACCACGACAGTGCTGCACGGTGCACCCGGATGGCGCAGCTGGATCAGCCGACGTCCACTGTCGAGGCAGATGTTGCGCACCGGACCACCGCGCTCGCGCAGTTCCCAGCCTCCGTGCGCCAGTGCATCGAGCATGCCCAGAGACTGCTGCTGCGCATAAGCCGGCAGCGCAGCCGCAACGCAGGCCACTAGCCCAAAAACCACAAGAGAAGACTTCGAAAACATTCCGTCGCACCCTGAAAACGTCCCGCCGCTCACAACATCGGCAGGGGCGCCCCGGATTTCAAGTCACTCATAGGTGTGGCGAGAGTATGACGCTCGCTTGTGATACTCAGGCCGGGACGCGCAGCACCTTGGAACAGAACGCGCAATCGACCGGGATGTGCCCATCGTCGTCGCGCATGTCCTCCAGCTGATCCTCGGGAAACTTGGACAGGATCGAGCGATAATGCTCGACGGTGCAGCGACAGCCACGGCTCAGCGGCAGCAGAGGTTCGACCCGTACTTCGCTTTCCTCGTGGAACAGGCGCCACGCCAGTTCCTCCAGCGTCAGCACCGGATCGACCAGTTCGGCGGCCTGCACCGTTCCCGACAGGATCGCGACGTGCTCCCAATCCGGATGGTCTTCCTTGACGTGCAGGCGTTCACGGCCTTCCTCGCCGTCGGGGAAATGCTGCACGAGCATGCCGCCCGCGACGCAGCGCGGCCCGTTCGAGCGCACCGCGATGCGGATCAGCGTCGGCAACTGCTCCGACTGTGCGAAATAGCTCTCGCAGGCATGCGCCAGCGAGGCACCCTCCAGCGGGACGATGCCCTGATAGCGCTCGCCGCTGGTCGCGAGATCGAAAGTGATCGCCAGGAAGCCCTTGCCGAACATCGTCTCGAGCGAGCATTCCTCCTCCAGCGCCCCGACCATCTCCGGATCGTGGCGCAAGTAGCCGCGCAGTTCCCCGTCGCGATAGTCGCAGACCAGCAGGTCCACCGCGCCGCCCTCGGCCTGCGCCTGGAACGTCAGCTGGGCGTTCTCGTCCTTGAGCAGCGAACCCATCAGCGCGGTCAGCACCAGCGCCTCGGCCAGCACATGCTTGACCACCTTGGGATAGTCGTGCGCCGAAAGCACCGTCTCAAGCACCGGGCCAAGCCGCACCATGCGCCCGCGCACGTGGCGCGCGGGCACGGTGAAGGCGAGCACCCGGTCGAAGCCGGTATCGTCGCGCAGCAGGTCGTCTTCGATCACAGCTTGCCCAGCGCCCAGAGCAGGACAGATTTCTGCCCGTGGATGCGGTTCTCGGCTTCGTCCCACACCGCCGACTGCGGACCGTCCATGACCTCGTCGGTCACTTCCTCATTGCGGTGCGCGGGCAGGCAGTGGAGGAAGGTCGCCTCGGGGCGGGCGGCGGCCATCAACGCGGCATTGACCTGGTAGGGCTGCATCGCGGCGATATGCACGTCGCCGCCCGGCTGGCCCATCGAGACCCAGGTGTCGGTGACCACGACCTGCGCCCCAGCCACAGCCTTGCGCGGGTCGTTGGTGAGGATGACTTCGCCCCCGGCCTCGCGGCAGCGCGCGATGAAACCGGCGTCCGGCTCGTAGCCCGCCGGGCCGCCGATGCGGATGGTGAACTTCATCAGCCCCGCCGCCTCGATCAGCGAGTTGGCGACATTGTTGCCGTCGCCCAGCCACGCGAGTTGGAGGCCAGGCAGCGCATGGCCGTGCTCCACGATCGTCAGCAGGTCGGCGACGATCTGGCACGGGTGCGACAGGTCGGTCAGGCCGTTGATGACGGGGACGTCGGCGTAGTGGGCCAGTTCCTCGATCTTGGCGTGGTCGTCGGTGCGAATCATGATCGCGTCGACCATGCGGCTGAGAACGCGGGCGGTGTCAGCGATCGATTCGCCGCGACCGATCTGCGTGGAACCTGCCTCCAGGATCAGCGCCGAGCCGCCAAGCTGGCGCATCGCCATGTCGAACGAGACGCGGGTGCGGGTGGAGTTCTTCTCGAAGATCATCGCGAGCGTGTGCCCGGCAAGCGGCGCATCGGCGTCGGCACGGCCCTTGGCCCAGCCCGCACGCGCTGCCTTCCGGTCGATCGCGTCGTTGATCATGGCGGCGAGGGTATCGCCGCCCGCATCGGACAGACTCAGGAAATCCTTCATCACACGCTCGCTTCGATCTTGTAGTCCGCCGCTGCGGCGGAGAGCTTTTCCATGAACTCGTCGATGTGGCTGTCGTCGATGACGAGCGGGGGCAGCACGCGCACCACGTTGTCGCCCGCCGAGACGGTGAGCAGCCCGTGGTTGTCGCGCATGTGCGCTACGAAAGCGCGCGGCTCGACCTTCATCTTGAGGCCGATGAACAGGCCGCGCCCGCGCACCAGTTCGAAGAGGTCGGGATAGTTGCCGATGAACTGCTCAAGGCGAGCCTTGATCCGCTCGCCTTTGGCGCGCACGTCGGCGAGGAAGGCCTCGTCCGGGATCACGTCGAGGATCGCGCCGATCGCCGCCATGGCGAAGGGGTTGCCGCCGTACGTCGAGCCATGCGTGCCCGCGACCATGCCGCGCGCCGCCTTCTCGGTGGCGAGGCAGGCGCCGACCGGGAAGCCGCCGCCGATGCCCTTGGCGGTCGCCATGATGTCCGGCTCGATGCCGTACTGCTCATAGGCGAAGAAAGTCCCGGCGCGGCCGACGCCGCTCTGCACTTCGTCGAGGATCAGCATGAGGTCATGCTCGTCGCACAGCGCGCGCAGGCCCTGCAGGAATTCGTCGGTGGCGATGCGGATGCCGCCCTCGCCCTGGATCGGCTCGACCATGAAGCCTGCCGTGTTCGGACCGATCGCGGCCTTCGCAGCCTCCAGATCATTGAATTCGACGTACTTGAAGCCGGGCAGCAGGGGCAGGAAGCCCTTGTGCATCTTCTCCTGGCTGGAGGCGCTGATCGTGGCCATCGTGCGGCCGTGGAAGGCCTGGTTGAAAGTGATCAGCTCGTACTTCTGGTCGTTGCCGACCGACTGGTGATAGGCGCGCGCGGTCTTCATCGCGCACTCCACCGCCTCGGCGCCCGAATTGGTGAAGAACACCGTGTCCGCGAACGTCAGATCGACGAGACGCTTGGCCACGGCCTCACCCTGCGGGCTGCCGTAGAGGTTGGAGACGTGCATCAGCGTCTCGGCCTGCTTCTGGATCGCGCCGACGAGGGCGGGATGCGAATGGCCGAGTGCGTTAACCGCGATGCCGCTGGCGAAGTCGAGGAAACGGCGACCGTCCTCGCTGATGAGATGGCAGTGTTCGCCGCGAACGGGACGCACGCCGCACCGGGGATATACGGGCATCAGCGGGGTAATGGACATGTCGGCATTCCTTGCAGAATCGAGCCCCCAGAACGCGGGTCTTGGCGGGCCTTAGAGAAATCTCGCTTTGAAGATCGCAAACGACAAATGGCGGCCCTACCGGACCGCCATTTGCGCGCGTTTAGATGTTTGCAGCCTCCGGGTCAAACGTCCTTAAGGAGTTCTGGCCCGGAGGAGTGCAGGCAGGATCAACCCTGACGCGGCTGCAGGTTGACCGCCGAGTACTTGCCTCGTCGATCGACCTCGATGTCGAACTCAACCTGATCGCCTTCGTTGAGACCGGACATGCCCGAGCGCTCAACCGCACTGATGTGCACGAATGCGTCCGGCTGGCCGTCATCACGGGTGATGAAGCCGAAGCCCTTCATGGAGTTGAAGAACTTGACAGTGCCGGTGGCCTTCTCGCCGGTGAGCTGGCGCTGCGGCGCCGGCTCGCGCTTGGCGACGGGGATCACATCGCCAACGACCACGAGGTCGGTTGCCGATACCTTGCCACCGCGATCGACGAGCTGGAATTCGAGCTGCTGGCCTTCGGCCAGACCTTCGAGGCCGGCGCGCTCGACCGAGCTGATGTGCACGAACACATCGTCGCCGCCTTCGTCGCGCTGGATGAAGCCGAAGCCCTTGGCTGCGTTGAAGAACTTCACGACGCCCTTGCCCTGGCCGACGACCTGCGCGGGCATGCCGCCACCGCCGCCGCCGCCGCGACCACCAAAGCCGCCGCCACCGCCGCCGCCAAAGCCGCCGCCACGGTTGCCACCGCCGAAGCCGCCACCGCCGCCGCCGAAGCCGCCGCGATCACCGCCGCCGAAGCCGCCACCACCGCCGAAACGGTCGCCGCCACCGAAGCCGCCGCCGCCGAAGCCGCCGCGATCACCGCCGCCGAAGCGATCTCCGCCACCAGCGTAGAACGGATCGAACTCGTCTTCTCCGCCCCGCTTATTGTCGCGTCCCCTTCCGCGACGACCTCTATCAAAACCCATGTCTACTAGCGTACCTTCGCTGCGCCCCAGAAGTATTCGTCAGGCGGGCGGACGATCCACGCCAAACGTCAGGCAAGCGGCCGGGCTAAGGCCCGACCCTCTCCTGCGAACATGACTCTTACACGACTCCAAACGCGATGGCGAACGGAAATGCGAGGTGTTTGCAGTGCTTCACGACGAATTAGCGGTTTTTAAGCGACGAATGGGCTTGCCTCAACGCTCCGAAGCGTCTTGAAGGCCGGTTTCCGGCACCGCCCGGCCGCTCCACTACGGGAGAATGCGCAGATGTTCCGTCAGATTACCGAGACCGTCTTCGCCAGCCCGCAGATCGACGCCGCCATGGTTGCGGAGGCCAAGGCGCTCGGAATCGTCCGCATCGTCAACAACCGCCCCGAAGGCGAGAGCGAGGACCAGACCCCCGGCGACGCCATCGAGGCCGCAGCCCGGGAAGCGGGTATCGACTACGTTGCGATTCCCGTGACTCACGCCGGGTTCAGTCAGGCTCAGGTCGATGCGATGGAACAAGCGCTCGACATCGAGGGGCCGGTGCTCGCCTATTGCCGCTCGGGCACCCGCTCGACACTGCTGTGGGCGCTGGCCCGCGCCAAGGCCGGTGACAGCCCGGCGGTAATCGCCTCGAAGGCAGCCGGTGCGGGTTATGACGTGAGCCCGGTGCGCCAGTTGATCGAGATGCTGTCCGCCGGACGATAAGCCGAATACGTCCGCACGAACGGGCCATGATCAAGGCCCTACCAACAACTAGAGCGCGTCGTCACCCTGTTCGCCAGTGCGGATTCGCACGGCGCGGTCGAGCGGAAACACGAAGATCTTGCCATCGCCGATCTCGTCGTTGTTGGCGTGCGCGCGGATGATCTCGACGATGCGCGGCGCCATCTCGTCCGTCACCGCGATCTCAAGCCGCAGCTTGGGCAACATGCTCGAGGTATATTCGGCGCCGCGATAAACTTCGGTCTGCCCTTTCTGGCGGCCGTGCCCGCTGACTTCCGAAACCGTCAGGCCGGACACGCCGGAAGCAGCCAGCGCCTCCTTCACTTCGGTGAACTTGAACGGCTTGATGATGGCCGTGACGTACTTCATGCGCGTTCCCCCACTCGTCACCCCGCTGAAACAGCATCCCACAAGTCGCATGCATAAAAAAGGGGCCGGAGCGGCTGGCTCCGGCCCTTTGAAGGTTGTGTTCGCAGGAGGAACATCGGTTGGCGACGACGGGAGGGAGGAGAGGAGGAAGTTCCCGCCGCCGCCAAACTGGAGATTCTTAGTTGTAGGCGCGCTCGCCATGCTCGCCGATGTCGAGGCCGTCGGCTTCGACTTCGGGAGTGACGCGCAGGCCGGTGACTGCCTTGGCGATGAAGATCGCGATCACGGTGCCGACGGTCGCGAGGACCACGGTGGCGAGGACCGCCTCGATCTGGATCACCAGTTGCGTACCGATGGCGAAGTCCGCCTTGCCGGGGCCGCCAAGCGACGGGGCATAGACGATGCCGGTGCCGATGGCGCCGACGATGCCGCCGATGCCGTGGACGCCGAATGCGTCGAGCGCGTCGTCATAGCCGAGCATCGGCTTGAGCTTGCTGACCGCGAAGAAGCAGATGATCGAAGCCACGGCGCCCAGCACGATCGCGCCGAACGGGCCCGAGTTGCCGGCAGCCGGGGTGACCGCAACGAGACCGGCGACGACGCCCGAGCAGAAGCCCAGGGCCGAACCCTTGTGACCGGCCAGACGCTCTGCGAGCATCCAGAACAAACCGGCCGAAGCGGTGGCGACGAAGGTGTTGATCATGGCGAGCGAAGCCGCGCCGTTGGCCGAGAGCGCCGAACCGGCGTTGAAGCCGAACCAGCCCACCCACAGCAGGCCGGTGCCGACCATGGTGAGCGTCAGCGAGTGCGGCGGCATCGGCTCGGCCGGGAAGCCCTTGCGCTTGCCGAGGATGATAGCGGCGACCAGCGCCGAGACACCGGCGTTGATGTGGACGACGGTGCCGCCCGCATAGTCGAGCGCGCCGAGGCCGAAGAAGTAACCGGTCGGTGCCCAGACCATGTGCGCGATCGGGAAGTACACGATCGTCAGCCACACGGCCGCGAAGACCATGACCGCCGAGAACTTGATACGCTCGACCGTGGAACCCAGGACCAGCGCGACGGTGATCGCGGCGAAGGTCATCTGGAAGCAGGCGAAGACGTATTCGGGGATGGTGCCCGAAACCGAATCGGGGGTGACGCCCGCGAGGAACGCCTTGCCGAAGCCGGCGACGAAGGCATTACCGCCCTCACCGAAGGCCATCGAATAGCCGTACATGACCCAGATAAGCATGGCGAGCGAAGCCGCGGCGCCGATCTGCGTCATCGTCGAGAGCATGTTCTTCGAGCGGGTCAGGCCGCCGTAGAACAGCGCGAGGCCGGGGAGGATCATCAGGAAGACGAGGACGGTCGAGGTCATCATCCAGGCGGTGTCGCCCTTGTCGACAGTCGGCGTCGCGTCCTGTGCGAAGGCGGCGGTGGAGACGGCAAGCGACGTGAGTGTCGCACCAATTCCACCGAAAATCTTGCGGTTCATCATGAAAGCTCCCCTCAGAGCGCGGTGTCGCCAGCCTCGCCGGTGCGGATGCGCACGGCCGAAGCGAGGTCGAGGACGAAGATCTTGCCATCACCGATGGCCTCGGTGCTTGCGACCTGCTGGATCGTCTCGACGATCTTGGGCGCCAGATCGTCAGGCGCGGCGACCTCGATCTTCACCTTGGGCAGCATGTTGGTCGAATATTCGGCGCCGCGGTAGATCTCCGTCTGACCCTTCTGGCGGCCGAAGCCCTTCACTTCCGAGACGGTCATGCCCGCGACGCCGATACCCCCAAGGGCCTCGCGAACCTCGTCCAGCTTGAAGGGCTTGATGATGGCTATGATGAACTTCATGCCTATCCCCTGTTAGCAACCGGCCCCAGCGCCGGTTAACCGAGACTAAGCAAGGGGCATGCCAATTTACCAACTGGCAAGAATCGGTGCCGATTCAACAGGCGGATAAACCGCAGGTCGCGCAAGGAGCACGCCGCGCCGCTCGATTCATGGGCAGTTGCCTAAATTTTAGGCAACGCGAGCGAGGCAAAGACGGGCAGATGGTCAGATCCTATCGCCGACAACGGACTGTGGTGCACACGGGTTCCCAGGACTTCCCACTCGGTGGACACGACGATCCGGTCGAGGAGCGCCATCGGTCGCCGCGATGGAAAGCTGCGGCCCGGCGCCAGCACCTGCCAGCCCGCACCGAACTCCCGAAGGCAGCCGCCCCGCTGCGCCCATTCGTTGAGGTCGCCCATCATCACGGTGGGCACACGCTCGGCGCAGTCGGCGCAGTGCGACAGCACCGAGCGGACCTGGTGCCGCCGCCGGATGCCGGAAAGGTCGAGATGCATGCCCACCACCCGCAGGCGCCGGCCCTCCATCATGAGGTCGGCCCGCACCGCGCCGCGCGGCTCCAGCACCGGCAGCGGCACCGGCGCCGCCTCGACGAGATCGATGCCCTTGCGCACGAGGATCGCGTTGCCATGCCAGCCCAGACTGTCGGGCTTCATCGACATGGGGACGGCGACGTAATCGGTCGCGGCATGAATCGCCTCGAGCGGCAACACGGCCATGCGGCGGCCGTAGCGGCGATCGACTTCCTGCAGCGCGACGACGTCGGCGTCGATCTCCTTGAGCACGGTGAGGATGCGCTCGGGATCGCGCCGCCGGTCGAGGCCGACGGCCTTGTGGATGTTGTAGCTGGCGAAAGTGATCTGCAAGAAACGGCTCCGGCGGGGTGGCCTGTGTAGCAATCCGCCGGAACGCCGTCAGGTTCCTTCACGCACCATTGTGGTGCGGTTAGGTGCCGTTGAGTGCCATTGTGTGCCTCTCAGCGTTCCTTGGTAGCGCTGAAAGTCAGTTCGGGGTTGCGTTCCTGCTGATAGCCGACATCCCAGGCCGAGCGGGCCATGAACACAGGATCGCCGTCCCGGTCCTTGGCGAGGTTCATCTTGTTGAAATCAGCGAAATCCCTGAGCGCCTTGTCATCGCCCTTCAGCCAGCGGGCGGTGTCGAACGGCGAGCCTTCCAAAACAGCCTCGACCTTGTACTCGGCCTCCAGACGGCTGATCAGCACGTCGAGCTGCAGCTGGCCGACGACGCCGACGATCCACTGCGAGCCGATCTCCGGGTAGAACACCTGAATGACGCCCTCTTCCGACAAGTCGTCGAGCGCCTTGCGCAACTGCTTGGTCTTGGTGGGGTCCTTGAGCGCAACGCGGCGCAGGATTTCCGGCGCGAAGTTGGGCAGGCCGACGAAGCGCACGTCGTTCTTCTCGGACAGCGTATCGCCCACGCGCAAGGTGCCGTGGTTGGGGATGCCGATGATGTCGCCGGGCTCCGCATTGTCCGCAATCTCGCGGTCCTGTGCGAAGAACAGGATCGGCGAGTGCACCGCGATCGGCTTGCCGAGGCCCGAGGGCGTCAGCTTCATGCCGCGCTTGAAGGTGCCCGAAACGAGCCGCATGAAGGCGATGCGGTCGCGGTGCATGGGGTCCATGTTGGCCTGCACCTTGAAGATGAAGCCGGTCACTTCCTTGTTGTCAGGCTCGATCGTGCCCTGGTCCGAGGGCTGCGGGCGCGGCGGAGGAGCATGGCGCGAGATCGCGTCGATCAGTTCCATGACGCCGAAATTCTTGAGCGCCGAGCCGAAGTACACCGGCGTCAGGTCGCCCGCGCGGTAGGCTTCGACGTTGAATTCCGGATAGCCGGCCTGCGCCAGTTCCAGTTCCTCTGCGACGGCCTCCGGCAGCGCCGCACCCTTGTCGATCTTGCCGAGAAATTCCTTGGAGGCGCCCTCGGGGCGGCTGATGCCGCCGCTTGCGAGGTCGAGGATGCCCTCGAACACGCCGCCCATGCCGACCGGCCAGGACATCGGGCACACGTCGAGCGCCAGCATGTCCGCCACTTCGTCGAGCAGGTCGAAGCAGGCGCGGCCTTCGCGGTCCACCTTGTTGATGAAGGTGATGATCGGCACCGAACGCAGGCGGCAGACCTCGAACAGCTTGCGGGTCTGCGGCTCGATACCCTTGGCCGCGTCGATCACCATGATCGCCGAATCGACCGCGGTGAGCGTGCGGTAGGTGTCTTCCGAGAAGTCCTCGTGACCCGGCGTATCGAGCAGGTTGAAGGTGATCCCGTCCCGCTCGAAGGTCATCACCGAACTGGTCACGGAAATCCCGCGCTGCTGCTCGATCTTCATCCAGTCCGAGCGTGCACGCCGCGCCGCGCCGCGCGCCTTGACCTGACCGGCGAGATGGATCGCGCCGCCCTGCAGCAGCAACTTCTCGGTCAGCGTGGTCTTGCCCGCGTCAGGGTGCGAGATGATCGCGAAAGTACGGCGGGACTGGTGGGGCGAAGTGCTCATCGGCGCGCTTTAGTTGCGTAGGGCCAAGAAGGAAAGTCCCGGCGCCAAAGCACCGACGGCAGACGGTCTCAATGACGGTTGGCCTGTCGCCTCTATCCGCTAAGGATAAACATGACTGCGGCGTGGCGGTCTGCACAAGGACAAGAGCGAGAATGACCAAGCCGACGCCAGCCCTCAATCATCGGTTCGATTCCAGCATTCTCCGCGAATACGACATTCGCGGTATCTTCGGCAAAACACTCTTCGAAGAGGACGCCTACGCACTTGGCCGCGCCTTCGGGTCAGTCATTGGGAACACCGGTGCGATTGCCGTGGGACGCGACGGACGCATAAGCTCGCCAGTTCTCGAGACCGCGCTGGTAGAAGGTCTCGCCGACGCGGGAGTGAATGTCATTCGCATCGGTCTTGGCCCGACACCGATGCTCTATTTCGCTGAAGCCTCAATTCCAAAGGTGAACGGCGGCATTCAAGTAACTGGCAGCCACAATCCCGCCGATCACAACGGCTTCAAGTTGGTACTTGCGGGAGCGCCTTTTTTCGGGGCGGATATTATCCGGATCGGAAGCATCCTCGCCACGGGCGGCTGCCCGCGCGCAGACATTCGAGGCCGCATCGAAAACCGTAATATCCTCCCAACCTACGTCAACCGACTGCTCGAAGGACTGGCCGGATGCGATAGATGCTCGCTTGACCGGCTGCGGATCGGTTGGGATGCAGGCAACGGAGCGGCCGGACCGGCGCTGGAACGTCTGCTGTCGCAATTGCCGGGCGAACACCATCTGCTTTTCTCCGAGGTGGACGGGCGGTTTCCCAATCACCACCCTGATCCAACGATCGACGCCAATCTCGCAGACTTGCGGGAACTGGTCGTGGCGAAGAACCTCGACTTCGGACTAGCTTTCGATGGCGATGCTGACCGAATCGGTGTCGTGGACAGCTTGGGCCGGGTACTGGACGCGGATCGACTGCTGCTCATCTTTGCGCGTGACCTGTTGCTCCGCCACCCCGGCACAAGCGTGATTGCAGACGTCAAGGCATCGCGCACGGTCTTCGATGGCGTCCGTGCCATGGGCGGCCGCGTTGAGATGGCCCCGGCGGGTCACTCGCACATCAAGGCTCGAATGAAGCGAACCGGCGCCTTGCTGGGCGGCGAGACCAGCGGCCACTTCTTCTTCGCCGACGATTGGTTCGGCTTCGACGACGGGCTCTACGCGGCAATCCGTATCATCGCAGCTGCGGCCCGCCTCGGATCGAGCATAACCGCGCTCCACGACGCGACGCCCGCTCTGATCAGTACTCCGGAACTGCGCTTCCCGGCGGACGAGGCACACAAGTTCGCGGTCGTCGAGGACGTCGTACGAAGGCTCACGGAGGCGGGAGTACAAGTCGAGCTGATCGATGGCGCGCGTGTCGATACACCGGATGGCTGGTGGCTGCTGCGGGCATCGAACACTCAGGCAGCCCTGACCGCGCGAGCCGAAAGCGATACGCCTGAAGGCCTGCTGCGCCTGCTGGCGCAAATCGACGATCAGCTTGCTGCCTCAGGGCTTTCCCGGATGATGGTGGAATAGATCAACGGAGACCGTGAAACTGCATCCGCTGCGGTGCTTTTAACCCATAGTGCAGATATGCTTTTCCAGATGCGCGCAATAGCAACACCAGCCGGGCAGATACCTCCAGAGATCGCCGAATGGTTCGACTCGCGAGGATGGTGTGTACGCAGCCACCAACAGGCGATGCTTGCGGCCGCGGATCGAGGGAAGCATGCGCTGCTCGTTGCGGATACCGGTGCAGGCAAGACCCTCTCCGGGTTCCTGCCTACGCTGGCCGCATTCTGTCCCTCGCGGCTCGGCTCAGAAAAACCGGCTGACGGCCTGCACACGCTGTACGTGTCCCCGCTCAAGGCACTGGCCACCGACGTCCAGCGCAATCTACTCACGCCGGTCGAAGAGATGGGGCTGGCGATCCGCATCGAAACGCGCAGTGGCGACACGCCGTCGGACCGCAAGGCCCGGCAGCGCGCGCGGCCACCACATATCCTCCTGACTACACCCGAATCGCTATCGCTACTGCTTAGCTATCCGGAGGCGCCCAGCCTCTTCGCTAGGCTCCAACGCATCGTAGTCGACGAGGTCCATGCCTTCGCGACCGGCAAGCGCGGCGACCTCCTCGCATTGGCCCTCACGCGGCTGCAGGCGATAGCGCCGGGCCTCCGGCGTGCGGCGCTATCCGCCACTCTGGCCGATCCCGACGAGTATCGCGGCTGGTTGGCTCCATGGGGCGACATCGATAGTGTCGAACTGGTCGAGGGCGAGCCAGGCGCCGAACCCCAGGTCGAAATCCTGCTCCCCCGCGAAGAGCGTATTCCGTGGAGCGGCCATGCCGCGACTTGGGCCATTCCGCAACTGATCGAACAGATCAAGGCGCACCGCACGACTCTCGTCTTCACCAACACGCGCTTCCTAGCAGAGTACATCTTCCAGGAATTGTGGGACGCTAACGAAGACAACCTGCCGATCGGCATCCACCACGGCTCGCTCTCACGCGAGGCACGCCGCAAGGTCGAGGCGGCCATGACTGACGGGAAACTGCGGGCACTGGTCTGCACTGCCAGCCTCGATCTGGGCATAGACTGGGGCGACATCGATCTCGTCGTGCAAATGGGAGCGCCCAAGGGATCTTCGCGTCTGCTGCAGCGAATTGGCCGTGCCAACCACCGGCTCGACAGTCCCAGCGAGGCAGTGCTGGTGCCTGGCAACCGCTTCGAATTCCTCGAGGCCTTTGCCGCACAACAGGCCGTGCGCGAAGGACAGCGCGACGGCGACGCCTTCCGTCCGGGCGGGCTCGACGTGCTTGCCCAGCATGTGATGGCAATGGCCTGCGCGGGACCGTTCCAAGAGGAAGCCCTGCTGCGCGAGGTTCGCTCCTCGCTCAGCTATGCCTGGGTGGACGAGACGATCTTCCACCGTGTGCTGGAATTCGTTGCGACTGGCGGCTACGCGCTGCGCTCGTACGACCGCTTCCGCCGCATCGTCCGCGAGAAGGACGGGATATGGCGGCTCACACATCCCGAGCACGCCGCCCGCCACCGCCTCAATGCCGGAATCATCGTCGATGCAGAGATGCTCGATGTGCGCTTCCGTAACGGGCGATCGCTGGGCAAAGTCGAGGAAGGTTTCGGGGCCAGCCTTGAGCCCGGCGACACCTTTCGCTTTGCAGGGATGGACCTTGAGGTCGAATCGCTAAAGGAACTGGAACTGGTAGTCCGCGCAGCAAAGCGCTCAGCGACGATTCCCAGCTACATGGGCCAGCGCATGCCGATCTCGACGCACCTCGCCGATCGGGTGCGCGCGATGCTTTCGGATCGGGCGGGATGGGCGCGATTTCCGGACGACGTGCGCGAGTGGCTGGAAGTGCAGGACTGGCGATCGCATTTGCCCGCACCCGGTCGGCTGCTGGTCGAAAGCTTCCCCCACCGCAATCTCGCGTATACGAGCTATTATACATTCGAGGGCTGGAACGCGAACCAATCGCTCGGGATGCTGATCACCAGGCGCATGGAAGATCGCAAGCTAAACCCGCTGGGTTTCGTGGCTACGGACTACACTCTTGTGGTCTGGGGCCTGAAGGCGGTGGACGATCCTGCTTCGCTGCTTTCCCCCGACATCCTGACGCATGAGTTCGTCGACTGGGTGCAGCAATCCTACCTGCTCCGGCGCGCATTTCGCGAAGTGGCGTTGATCTCGGGCCTCGTCGAACGCCAGCAGCCCGGCAAGCGCAAGTCAGGCCGACAGGTCACTTTCTCCACCGACCTGATCTACGATGTACTCCGCAAATACGAGCCCGATCACCTGCTGATAGAGGCTGCGTGGGCCGACGCTCGCGCACGGATGACCGACGTGGCCCGCATTGCCGACGTACTCGACCGTGCGGCACGCGAAATCGATCACGTGGTGCTTGACCGGATCAGCCCGTTGTCAGTGCCGGCGCTCTCAATGATCGGTCGCGAAAGCCTGCCTTCGGGGGCAGCGGACGACGACTTGCTACTAGAGGCGGAAAGCCTGGCCTCGGTTGCGATGCGGATTGATTCGGGCAACGAGGATTGAGGGCAAACAAAAAGGGGCGGATTGCTCCGCCCCTTTGGGTGCCCCTTGCGGGACCAGTTTTTGAACGACCGGCTTACTTGCCGAAAGTCGCGAACTGTTCGTTGCCGACGAAGCCGAACTTCGTGACCTGCGAAGCCTTGATGACCTCAAGAACCTGTGCCGACAGCTCGTAGCTGGCTTGCGGCTCGGGCTGGAACTGAAGTTCCGGCTCGGGGGTCATGCGGGTCGTGGCTTCGAGCGTCTGGACCAGACGCCCCTGATCGATCTGGGTCCCGTTCCACATGACCTTGCTGTCCTGAGTCAGCACGATCTTGTTCTTGACGGGGTCGATCGGAGGCGGAGTGTCCGTCGGAGGGGTCGCGACGGGCAGATCGATATCGATCGAGTGCGTCGCAACAGGGATGGACATGATGAACATGATGAGGAGGCAGAGCATGACGTCGATCAACGGCGTCGTGTTCATCTCCATCATCGGCTCGCCATCAGACTTGCCTGCTGACATTGCCATGAGATGTTACTCCTGTTCCCGCGCGTCAGTTAGGATCGATCGGGTTGGTGATGAAGCCAACCGTCGGATAACCCGAAATCTGGACGTTGTAGATCGCACCGGCGACGCAACGCCAAGGCGATTCGACGTCACCACGAATGTGGACCTGCGGGATGAGATCCGGGTTTGCCATGAGGGCCTGCGGACCACCTTCGCGCTTCACGATCGCGTCAAGACGCTTGAAGGCCTGGTCGCGCAGTTCCTCGGAAGTCACCGGCGTCACGTTGTTGATGTAGATGCGGCATTCACCGCCGCGGTTCGCACCCTGGAAACCGGGTTCGCCCGCGCTCTTGCCCGAAGCATCGGTGGTCGAAACGGTAAGGAGGAGATTCTCCACCTTGTCCTTCGACTCCTGCGCTACGATGACGGGAATGCGCAGCTTCTCGATCGTCTGGATCGCGACCGGAACCGCGATCAGGAAGATGATGAGCAGCACCAGCATGACGTCGACGAGCGGCGTCGTGTTGATGTCGGACATCGGTGTCTCTGCACCGCCTCCGCCCGTGGATATCGCCATAGTCTTATCCTAATCCTTGCGTTGCCTGGGGGTCGGCAGCGACTTCTCGCATGCTTCGAGCCGCCGCCTTCTTCTTGACCCCGACGGGGGCGGATCGGGTCAATGAGCCGATCCGCTTCGTTCCCCGTGCTCTTACGGCTTGGCGGGAGCGGCAGCCGGCTTGGCGGGGGCCGGAGCAGCCTTGGCCGCGACAGCGACGGTCGGCTTGATGGCGCCCTTCGAGTTGATGTTCGCGAGAATGTCGTTCGAGAAGCCGGTCAGCAGTTCGGCAATACGCTTGTTGCGCGACTGCAGGTAGTTGTAGGCAAGCACGGCCGGAACGGCGACGAGCAGACCGAGCGCGGTCATGATCAGCGCTTCACCGACCGGACCCGCGACCTTGTCGATCGAGGCCGAACCGGCGAGACCGATCGCGATCAGTGCGCGGTAGATGCCGACGACGGTACCGAACAGACCGATGAACGGCGAGGTCGCACCGACAGTGGCGAGGAAGGGCAGGCCGCCGGAGAGGCGAGCGTTGATGGTCGCTTCCGAACGCGACAGCGAGCCGTGCAGCCAGTCGTGGGCTTCGAGCGAGTCGGTCATCTTCGAGTGCTGGTCTTCAGCGGCGATGCCGTCTTCGACGAGCTGGCGCCATGCGCTGTTCTTCTCGAGCTTGGCAGCGCCTTCACGCAGGGTCGGAGCCTTCCAGAAGGTCGTGCGGATGGTGCCGAACTGGCGCAGGATCTTCGACTGCTCGAACCACTTGGTGAACAGGATGTAGAACGAACCGAAGGACATGATGCCCAGGATGATCACGGTCGCGTAAGCGATGAAACCGCCCTGCTGAAGCGCTTCGGCGAAGCCGAACTTGTTCTGCGGCGCGCCCGCGGCGGCAAGGATGTCAACGATAAGCATGCGAGTTACCTCTCAAGAAGAATGCAGGATGTGATCGGAGCGGTCGAATTACCCAATGACCTGAACCGATCCCTTGGAGATTAGTTGAGCTTGTACACGATCGCGGTCGAGTACGACGACGAGATCGGGTTGCCGTCCGCATCGAGCGCCGGGTCGAAGCGCGCGTAGCGCTGCATACCGTCGCAAGCGGCCTCATCCAGATCCGGGCTGCCGCTCGAAGCGGAAACGGAACAGGCCGAAACCTTACCGTCGCCACCGACAGTCACGCGAACACCGACGCGGCCTTCGCGCTCTTCACGAGCAGCGCGGGTCGGGTAGTTCGACTGAATGCGGGCGGCCCAGCTGCCCTGGCCCTTCGGCTTGACGCCACGAGCCTTCGACGGACCGGGCGGCGGCGGCGGCGGAGCCGGCGGCGGCGCTGCGGTCTGGATCACCACCGGCGGAGCCGGGGGTGGGGTGATCACAGTCTGCACCGGCGGCGGGGCCGGGGCGATGTTGATCGGCGGCGGCGGCGCCACGATAGGCGGCGGCGGCGTATCTTCCTTCG
>Ga0308171_1001833_pt1 | contig 25749 bp, 22 predicted proteins | sample PhyGR1_FD_202135 | JGI IMG/M metagenome (GOLD analysis project Ga0308171, IMG submission 202135) | Phyllosphere microbial communities from UC Gill Tract Community Farm, Albany, California, United States - DLSLSG.R1 | ecosystem: Host-associated > Plants > Phyllosphere > Unclassified | place: USA...
TTACCTGGGGTGGCTGATGGGGCTCGAACCCACGACAACAGGAATCACAATCCTGGACTCTACCAACTGAGCTACAGCCACCGTAGATTTGAATTATAGCCAGAAAAAGCGGTGTCTCGAAGAAATCACCGCTTTATTCGCAGACTCATTCGGCGGCGGGGCGTGGAGGCTTGATGTGCACCTCGAAGCGCTGCTTCAGGAATTCGTAGTAGGCCAGTGCTTCGGCGGAGCCCCACGATTGCTGGAACTGCTGGTGTTGTTGCTGCGCGGCGGCAGCATCCACGGAGGGGCGATCCAGCACGCGGTTCAGCTTGACCACGGCATAACCGAGCGCGCCCAGGTCCACACCGGACCAGGACGGCAATGCGTCGACCGGGGCGTGCAGCACAGCGTCCACCAGGGCGCGAGGCTGCCCTTGCGGCGGCTGATCGCGGGAGAAAACCAGCGGGGGCGTCAAGCCGGTGGCCGATGCCGGGGCAGCCTTCCAGGCTGCAAGCTTGGCTTCGCCTTCCTTGCGCGCCAACTCGGCGGACTTTTCTGCCACGAACTGCTCGCGCACTTGCGCCCGTACCTTGTCGAACGGCAGTGTCTGCGCTGGCGAATAGGCGGTGATGCGGCCGGCCGCCATGGTGTTCGGAGCGATTTCCACGGCCTCGGTGTTGCGCTTGTTCTGCAGCGAATCAGGCTGGAACAGGGCCTCCAGGAATCGGGCGCTGGCCAGTGCACCCTTGGCGCCCGGCTGGGGCGTGCGGGTCACATCGGTAGCGGTCTGCACCTTCAGCTTCAGCTTGTCCGCCACCGGCTGCAGGCTGTCGGACTGCTCGTAGACACCGTTGGCGAACGACTCGGCCACTTCAGCGAACTTGCGCTGGGCCTGCTGCTGCTTGAGCTCGGCTTCCAGCGAGCCACGCGATTCTTCGAACGAGGGCTGGCGCGGCGTCTTGACGTCCGTCAGCTGGATGATGTGATAGCCGAAATCGCTCTCCACCACGTCGCTGATCTCGCCCTTCTTGAGCGCGAACGCGGCGTCTTCGAAGGGCTTGACCATGACACCGCGACCGAAGAAACCCAGATCACCGCCCGAGGGGGCGGAGCCGGGGTCCTGGGACTCCTTCTTCGCCAGTTCGGCGAAGCTGCCTGGCGACTTGCGCAGTTGCGCCAGCAGTTCATTGGCGCGGGCCTTGGCCTTTTCGCGGTCCGCTGCGGGCGCATCCTTGGGTGCGTTGATCAGGATGTGGCTGGCCTTGCGTTCTTCCTTGCCGGCCAGGCGCGCCAGGTTTTCCTTGTAGTAGGTGCGCAGGTCGTCCTCGCTCAACGTGATGCCGGCGCGAACTGCATCGAGGTCGAGCACGACGTACTCGGCCGTGGCCTGTTCCGGCTGCTGGAAGCGCGCGGTATGCGACTGGTAGTAGGCCTGCAGATCGCCGTCGGTCGGGTTCACCTTGCTCGCAAAGTCGGCGGGGTTGAAGCGCACTACCTGGGCCTCCCTGCGCTGGTAGAGCGAGTCCAGCGCCAGCTTCGATTCGGCCTTGCTGACGAAGGACGAGGAGATGACCGGGCCCATCACCTGGTTCACCGAGATGTCGTTGCGCACGCGGGCCTCGAAGCCCTCGGGCGTCAGCCCTTGCGCGCCGACGAGGGCGCGGTAGGCCTCGCCATCCAGGCTGCCGTCCTGACGCTTGAGGCTGGCGATGGCGGGGATGTTCTGCAGTTCGCGGGCCAGGCGGGCGTCGCTGGTGCCCAGATGCAGCTTCTTGGCCGCGGTCTGCAGCACCCGGTCGCGGACCATGCGTTCCAGCGTCGCGTAGCGCGCGGCGGGGGAATCGAGCAGCTTGCCGTCGATCTGCGGCGACTGGGCGCGCATCCGGTCGGACTCTGCGCGGTGGGCGTTGTCCCAGTCGGCTTGAGTGATGTCGTGACCGTCCACGCGAGCGACCACCGGGCTCTTCTCGGAGAAGTAGTTGTGGTCGATACCCACAAGCACAAACGAAGGAATGATCAGCAAGAACAGCAGGATCATCACGATCTTGGAGTGCTTGCGGATGGATTCGAACATGATCGATCTTTCAATGGCGGCAAAAGAAAAGGCGAACTTTCGTTCGCCTTTTCAGGAGGGTGGTGGGTGCTGACGGGGTCGAACCGCCGACCTACGCCTTGTAAGGGCGCCGCTCTACCGACTGAGCTAAGCACCCCACCGGAAACTACCCATCAGTTCAGGGCATCCTTCAATGCCTTGCCTGGACGGAACTTCGGAACTTTAGCAGCCTTGATCTTAATCGTATCACCGGTACGGGGATTGCGGCCCGTGCGCGCGGCGCGCTTGCCCACGGCGAACGTACCGAACCCGACGAGCGACACCGTGCCACCCTTCTTCAGGGTTTTCTTGACCGCCTCGATGGTGGACTCCAGCGCGCGCGCAGCAGCGGCCTTGGAGATGTCGGCGTTGTTAGCAATGTGCTCGATCAGTTCGGTTTTATTCACAAGAAGCCTCTCGGGAAAAGAGTGGGTGGAATGTATTTGCAAATCTGGTCTCGCCACCACTTTGGCGCCACCGGAGACGGGAAAGGCGCCAGTGGCAGGGTGCGAGGGAGTGTGAAGGCGGCAACGGCCTTCAAGCTGCTGAGATTAGAGCCACCGGGTTTGCGGGTGTCAATAAGGACAGCCGCTTTGCAGGGGCGCGGCTGGCGATTCTAGTGGTATTTACACACCGTTTCGGCGTGCCACGCGTCGCCGTCAACGCGTCACGCGGGCGCGGATTTCGGGCAGCGCTTTCTGCAGGTAGTACACCATGGACCACACCGTCAGCACCGCGGCGATCCAGATCAGCCAGGTGCCCCACACGCCCGTGTCGATTGCGCCGAAGACGCGGCCGTCATACAGAAGAAAAGGAATGGCGACCATCTGCACGGTCGTCTTGAGCTTGCCCAGCATGTGCACCGCAACGCTCTTGCTCGCGCCGATCTGCGCCATCCACTCGCGCAGGGCCGATATGGCGATCTCGCGGCCGATGATGATGAGCGCCACGAACACATCGGCCCGCTGCAGGTGCACCAGCACCAGCAGCGAGGCGCAGACGAGAAACTTGTCGGCGACCGGGTCCAGGAAGGCGCCGAACGAAGAGGTCTGGTTCAGCTTTCGCGCGAGGTAGCCATCGAGCCAGTCAGTCGCGGCGAACACCACGAACATGGCGGTGGCGATGAGATTGCGGGTGGACGGCTCCAGCGGCGCATAGAACACCCCCACGATCAAGGGTATCGCGACGATGCGCGTCCAGGTCATGATGGTGGGGATGGTCAAGAACATGGGGCGGATTGTTGCACGCGCCGGCCGGGGCGCTCAGCGCAGGGCGCGGTAGATCTCCTCGGCCAACTCGCGCGAGATGCCATCCACCGTCGCCAGGTCTTCCACGCTCGCCGCCGCCACGCCGCGCACTCCGCCGAAGCGTTGCAGCAGCCGGGCCCGCTTTTTCGGCCCCACGCCCGCGATCTCTTCCAACTGGCCCCCGCCCACCCGCACCTTGGCACGCGCCGCGCGCATGCCGGTGATGGCGAAGCGGTGCGCCTCGTCACGGATCTGCGCGACCAGCATCAACGCGGCGGAGTCCCGGCCCAGGTAGACCTTGTCGCGCCCGTCGGCAAACACCAGTTCCTCCAGGCCGACCTTGCGGCCTTCGCCTTTTTCAACACCGACGATGCGGGTGAGGTCCAGCCCCAGTTGGGTGAATACCTCGCGGGCCATGCTGACCTGGCCCTTGCCGCCATCCACCAGCACCAGATCCGGCAGTCGCGCCTGGCCGGGCGACGGTTCGGCGCCACCCGCCTCGCGCTGGGCCTCGGCCACCTTGCTGTAGCGGCGCGTCAGCACCTGGCGCATGGCGGCATAGTCGTCCCCGCCGGTGATGCCTTCGATCTTGTAGCGGCGGTATTCGCTGCTCTGCATCTTGTGGTGGTGAAAGACCACGCAGGATGCCTGCGTGGACTCACCGGCCGTGTGGGAGATGTCGAAGCATTCGATGGTGAGCGTCGCCAGGTCTTCCACTTCGAGATCGAGCGCCTCCGCCAGTGCCCGCGTGCGCGCCTGCTGGGAGCCCTCTTCGGCCAGCAGGCGGGCCAGCTGGATATCGGCGTTCTTCTGCGCCATCTCCAGCCAGACGCGGCGCTGCTCGCGGGGCTGGTGAATGGCCGACATGCGCACTCCCACCTGCTGCGACAGCGCCGCCAGCAAGCCCCGGTCCACCGGGTGGCTGGTCACCAACACCGGCGGCGCCGGCACGCCGATGTAGTGCTGCGCGATGAACGCCTCCAGCACCTGGATTTCGATGGACCGCACAGGCGGCTGCGCGGGCTGGGCGCCATCGTCCGCGGCAGCCACCGCGGGCAGCGCGTCCCCGGGCGCGCCGCCCTCGCCTGCCGCTTCATCGGCCATGGCCTCCTGCGACTCTTCGGCCTGGAACACGGCCACCGCGTCTTCGACGTGGACGGGGAAATAGGCGCGATCTCCCAGGTGCCGCCCTCCCCGCACCATCGCCAGATTGACGCAGGCACGGCCACCCAGCACCTTGACGGCAAGGATGTCCACGTCCTTGTCCGACGTGGTCTCCACGGCCTGCTGGTGCAGCACGCGCGACAGCGCCGAGATCTGGTTGCGCACGTCCGCAGCCTGCTCGAATTCGAGTTTGCCGGAATGCTCCATCATGCGCGCCTCCATCGCCTGCAGCAGCTCCTGCGTCTCACCACGCAGCATGGCCTCGGCGTGGTGCACATCGCTGGCATACGCCTGCGGTGAGATCAGGTCCACGCAGGGGCCGCTGCAGCGCTTGATCTGGTAGAGCAGGCACGGCCGCGTGCGGTTGGCAAATACCGTGTCTTCGCAGGTGCGCAGGCGGAACACTTTCTGCAGCAGCAGGATGGTCTCCTTCACTGCCCAGGCGCCGGGGTATGGACCGAAGTAGCGGTGGCGCTTGTCCACGCCGCCGCGGTAGTACGCCATGCGCGGGAACTGCTGGCCAGGATGGTCGCCCGTGCCGTCGCGCGCCGCCACGCCGGTGATCTTCAGGTAGGGATAGCTCTTGTCGTCGCGAAAGAGGATGTTGTAGCGCGGGTTGAGCGACTTGATGAGGTTGTTTTCCAGCAGCAAGGCTTCGGCTTCGGATCGCACCACGGTCGTGTCCAGCCGCGTGATCTTGCCCACCATGTGGCCGATGCGGGTACCGCCGTGGCTCTTGGTGAAGTAGCTGGAAACACGCTTCTTCAGGTTGCGGGCCTTGCCCACATACAGCAGGCCGCCCTGGGCGTCGAAATAGCGATAGACGCCCGGGAGCGGAGGCAGGGCGGCCACCTGGGCCAGCAATTGAGCGGAGTGCACATCGGACATGGGCGTATTGTGGCCGTGCCCACCGCCCCCGCAGGTGGGACACCGCCGACGACACCCTGCCCGCTCGGGCTTGGTCAGCCCTGGCCGTAGGCCGTGCGCACCAGCGCCGTCGCCAGGATCTCGGACGGATCGACCAGCGTCCAGCCGGCGGCCTCGGGCGCGTCCGGCAGCGCCAGCGGGATCTCGGTGCAGGCCATGACCAAGGGGATGTCGCCGTGCTGGTCGCGCACGGCCTCGCCCACCTCGGCGAACCGGCGCCGCGCCAGCGCCATGTCGCCGGCCTTCACGCCGTCGTAGATGCCCTGCATCAGCCACTCCTTCGCTTCCGTCGAGGGCAGCACGCATTCCACGCCGTGGGTGGCGAAGGCTTCGTCGTACAGGCCCATGCCGTAGGTGCCCTGCGTGGCCAGCAGCGCCGCGCGGCGGATGCCCCGGCGTTGCAGTTCGGCGGCGGTTTCGCGGGCGATGTGCAGCAGCTGCACTCCGGGCACGCGCTCCTGTAGCGCCGCGTGCCAGGCATGGGCGGTATTGCACGACATCGCCGCCGCCCGGGCGCCGATGGCTGCCAGGCGTTCCAGCGCTGACACCAGCCCCTCCAACGGCTGCGCCGCCGCCGGATCCCGCAGCGCCTGCGTGCGGTCCGCCACCGGCACCTGGGCGATCCAATGCTCGGGAAACGACTGGTCGCGCACGGCCTGGCCGTGGTCGCGTAGCCATTGCTCCGACGCCTGCACGAACAGCCGCGCGAAATCCACCCCCGCGGCCGGGCCCATGCCGGCCACGATGCCAACGGTCATCGCGGGCACGGTGGCCGCGGACGAATTCTCAAATGCATTCATTTCATTGACTGAGGAAACAGCAGCATTGTGCGCAAACTTGAAACCGGCGCACCTTCACCTTTGAGAAGGCGTGGAGCAGGCCACGCCGGCAGACGCCGTGAACCGGCTTCGCGGGGCCGCCGTCGTGCGCAGCACTGCGAGAGCGGGGGTGAGGCGCGCAGCGCCTCAGGGGGCGTGGCCCCGGTGCACTACCTCAACATGCTCGACATCGCCGAAAGGCAATTGACCATCCGCACCGCCGATTCGGTATCGGGCGCGGTGAAGCGCAGCGCATCGGGCGCCGTGCGCTCCAGCGTAGGCCACTGGCAGAACAGGTCGGCCAGCGCCACCGACTGCGCCACCAGATCGACGGTGACGGGGCCGTCGATACAGAACGGCCGGGCGCTGCGCACCTGCGCCATCGCCTGGGCCACGCCTTCACGGATGGCGGCGCAGGCGCGTTCGGGCGAGAGGCTGATGCCGCTGTTGGCGCCGGTGGCGCGCTTGGTCTGCACGAAGGTCGCGTGCGGGAACAGCTCGCGGGTCTCGGCGATGAAGGCATCGTCGCCCGACGCGGCGATGACCGGCGCCCCGTAGGCCCCGGCCAGCGCGCCGTAGATGCCCGCCTCGCCCAGCTCGCGGCCGTTGAATGCGATGCGCTCGAACGCGAAGCTGTTGATGGTGTGGGCGAGGATGCCGTGGGCGCGCGAGCGGGCGTGGTAGCCGATGAAGCAGACCCCGTCCACGCCCAGCTCCACGCCAGACACCATGCTCAGGTAGCGGGGCTTGCCCTGCACGGCCTGCGCGCGGGCGTCGAGCAGGTCGGGCGGCATGTTGCGAAAGCCGCCATGCGAGTCGTTGACGAACACCTCGGCGGCGCCCCCTTCGAACGCGCCGGCGATGGCGGCATTCGCCTCCGCCGCCATGAAGCGCCGCGCACGTTCGTATTCGGGATTGCCTGCGCGCACTTGCTCGGGGTGGTAGACGCCGGCCACGCCTTCGATGTCGACGGAGATGAGGATTTTCATGGGGGGCTGCACGGGGCGTGGAAAGAAAGACAGAGGAAGAGACGCGAAACTGGAAACGGCGGCAGGCGGCATCAGCCGACGCGGCCGAGCAGCTCGCGCAGCCCGCGTCGGTCATGGCCGTCACGGCCGGTCACGTTCTCGGCATGCCAGAGCGCATGCACGATGGCCTGCTCGACGCTGTCCGCCGCCGCCTGGAACAGGCCGTCGAGCAGCGATTCGTGTACCAGTGACACGGCCGGCATGGACTCTTGCGGCAGATGCGGCAGGGTGTAGGCGGTGGAGAACGCAAGGGCGATGTCGCCGCTGCCATGGCCATACACCGAGCCGGTGCGCGCCAGGCCCGCGGCCGCGCGCCGGGCCAGGCGGCCGAGCTGGCGAGAGTCCAGCGCGGCATCCGTGGCCAGCACCATGATGATCGAGCCCTTCTCGGGGCCGGCGGTGGCGGCGAGCGCCTCCTCCTCCAGCAGCGCCGCCAAGCGCGCACCGATCGGCACGCCACCCCAGACCAGGTTCGGCAGCAGACCGTAGTTGGCGAGCACCAGCGCGCCCACCGTGCGATGGCCGCCGCCGAGCGGCACGCGCCGCGATGCGGTGCCGATGCCTCCCTTGAGCTGGAAGCTCGACATGCCGCGGCCCGCGCCCACGGCGCCCTGCGGGACGTGTTCGCCGGCCGCGTCGCAGGCGGCGAGGTAATGGGCCTCGCCGACGGCCATGCGCTGGATGTCGTTGAGGAAACCGTCGTTGCACTCCAGCACCAGCGGGTTGACGGTGGGCAGCGCGCGGCCCGTCTCGGGATTGGCGCGCACGCAATCGCGGATTTGCGCCTGCGCCACGGCGGGCACCGAGAACGTGTTGGTGAACGCGATCGGCGTCTCCAGCTGCCCGAGCTCTTCCAGCTGCACCAGGCCCACGCTTTTGCCGAAGCCGTTGATCACGGCGGCACCGGCGGGCACCTTGTGGCGGTACGGGTCGAGCGCATGCGGGTGGATGACGGTCACGCCGGTCTGCACCGCGCCGTCGTCCAGCGTGGCGTGGCCGACGGTGACGCCCGCCACGTCCGTGATCGCGTCCAGCGGCCCCGCTTCCAGCAGGCCGATACGCGGCGGCGCGGTGGCCGCGCGATCGCGCGCGCTCATGTCTGCCGGTCGATCTTGGGGTCCAGCGCGTCGCGCAGGCCGTCGCCCAACAGGTTGAAGGCCAGCACCGTGAGGAAGATGGCGAGGCTCGGGAACAGCGCGACGTGCGGCGCGTTCACCATGTCGGCGCGTGCTTCGTTCAGCATGGCGCCCCACTCCGGCGTCGGCGGCTGCGCGCCCATGCCGAGGAACGACAGGCTGGCGGCGGTAATGATCGAGGTGCCCACGCGCATCGTGAAGTAAACGACGATGGAGGAGATGGTGCCCGGCAGGATGTGCCGCACGATGATGGTCCAGTCCGACGCGCCGATGCTGCGGGCGGATTCGATATACGTCATCTGCTTGAGCACCAGCGTGTTGCCGCGCACCAGCCGCGCGAAGGCCGGCACGCTGAACACCGCCACGGCCACCACCACGTTGGTCATGCTGCTGCCGAGGATGGCCACCACGCCGAGCGCCAGCAGGATGCCGGGGAAGGCGAACAGCACGTCGGAAATGCGCATCACGATGCGGTCCCACCAGCCTTCGTAGTAGCCGGCGAGCAGGCCCAGCGTGGTGCCGATCAGGCACCCGATGGCCACCGAGAGGAAGCCCGCGGCCAGCGAGATGCGCGCGCCCATCAGGATGCGGCTGAAGATGTCGCGGCCGAGCGGATCGACGCCGAACCAGTGCATGGCCGAGGGTCCGTCGTTGAGCCGGTCGTAGTCGAAGAAGTTCTCGGCGTCGAACGGCACGATCACGGGGGCCAGCACGGCCACGGCGACGAGCAGCACCACGAACACCAGCGCGGCCACCGCGACATGCTGCTTCTTGAACTTGCGCCAGAACTCGCGCCAGGGGGTGCGTACCGTGGAAGCATTGCCGGCGGCGGGGGCCACCGTGGCCGCCGCCACCAGGGCGGCGTCGGGCGGCGTGGGAATGGAGGGCGTGGTCATACCGTGTCTTCGTCGATGGTGGGGGTCCGGTCCGTGCGCTTCACTTGTAGCGGATGGTCGGGTTGATGAAGCCGTAGAGCATGTCCACCACCAGGTTGATGAGGATGAACTCCAGCGAGAAAAGCAGCACCAGCGTCTGGATGACGGGGTAGTCGCGCATGGTCACGGCGTCCACCAGCAGGCGGCCGAGGCCGGGCCAGTTGAACACCGCCTCCACCACGATGGAGCCGCCCAGCAGGAAGCCGAACTGCAGGCCCATCATGGTGACGACCGGGATGAGCGCATTGCGCAGGCAGTGCTTGAGCACCACGGTGCGTTCGTTCAGACCCTTGGCGCGTGCGGTGCGCACGAAGTCTTCCTGCACCACCTCGACGAACGAAGCGCGGGTGAAGCGGGCCATCACGGCCGCCACCGCGGCGCCGAGCGTGATGGAAGGCAGGATGTAGTGCTTCCAGCTGTCGGCGCCCACCGTGGGCAGCCAGCCCAGCTCCACCGAGAACACCTGCATCAGCGTCATGCCGAGCGCAAAGGCGGGAAAGGAGATGCCGGACACCGCGAGCGTCATGCCCAGCCGGTCAGGCCAGCGGTTGCGGTACACGGCCGACAGAATGCCGATGCCCATGCCCAGCACCACCGACCAGGCCATGGCGGCGACGGTCAGCAGCAGGGTGGGCATGAACCGCTCGCCGATCTCTGCGGCCACGGGGCGGCGGGTGCGGATCGACGTGCCGAAGTCCCCCTGCACCATGCGCGAGAAGAAGTGCACGAACTGCTCGGGCAGGGGCTTGTCGAGGCCCAGCTCCTGGCGCACGACCTGCACGGTGGCCTCGTCGGCGTCCACCCCGGCGGCCAGGCGTGCGGGGTCGCCCGGCAGCATGTGGACGAAGAGGAACACCAGTACCGCCACGATCAGCAGCGTCGGCAGAAGCCCCAGCAGTCGTTTGAGGAAATAGTTCAGCATGGATGCGGCGCTGCGGTGCGCAGCGAGGTGACAACGAAAAACGGAAACGAAGGCGGCAAGCAGGCCCCCGCACGCGGCGGGGGCCTCGCGCCCGACGGGCTTACTTCAGCGAGATCTCGTCGCTGTTGATGTTGCCGTCAGGCATCACGTACACGCCCGAGAGGCGCTTGGAATGGGCGTACAGCACCTCTTCGGTGACCAGCGGGATGCGCGGAAGGTCCTTGGCGATCTGTTCCTGCGCCGTCTTGTAGAGCGCGGCGCGCTCGGAGCCGTCGGTGGTCAGCAGCGCCTTGGCGATGGACTCGTCCACCACGGGGTTGCTGTAGAAGGCGTAGTTGGCGAGCTTGGGTGCCCACGACTCGGTGGAGAACAGCGGACGCAAGGCCCAGTCGGCTTCACCCGTCGAAGACGACCAGCCGATGTAGTAGAGGCGCGCCTTGGCGGTCTTGGGGTCTGGCCAGGCATCGACCAGCTCGGCACGCTTGCCAGGCTCCAGCGCTTCCACCGACACCTTGATGCCGACCTGCTGCAATTGCTGCTGCAGGAACTGAATCACCTTCTGGCTGGTGGTGTTGTTGTAGCCACTCCACAGCGTGCTCTCGAAGCCGTTCGGATAGCCGGCTTCCTTCAGCAGCTCCTTGGCCTTGGCCACGTTGTAGGGAATCGGCTGCATCTTCACCGCGTACTCCACGCCCTGCGGCACGAAGCCCTGGGCCGGGAAGGCGTAACCGCTGAAGGCGACCTTGGACAGCGCGTCCTTGTTGATGGCGTAGCCGATGGCTTCGCGCACCTTCGGGTTGTCGAAGGGCTTTTGCAGCATGTTGAACGTGAGGAAGCGCTGGATGATGGAGGGCGCCGTCACCACGTCCACCTTGTCGCTCTTCTTCAGCGTGGCGATCTGCTCATAGGGCAGCGTGAAGGCGAAGTCGGCCTCGCCCGTCTGCAGCATGGCGGCGCGAGTGTTGTTCTCGGTGACGGGCTTCCAGGTGATCTGGTCGATCTTGGGATAGCCCTTCTTCCAGTAGTTCGCGAACTTCTTGCCGACGATGGCTTCCGTCTGCTTCCATTCCACGAATTCGAACGGGCCGGTGCCCACGGGGTGGAAGGCGATGTCCTTGCTGCCCCACTTGGCGAGCGCCGTGGGCGAGATCATCGCTGCGGAGGCGTGCGCCAGCGCGTTGATGAAGGGGCCGAAGGGCTCCTTCAGCGTGATGCGCAGGGTCTGCGGGTTCACGGCCTCGACCTTGGCCACGCGGTTGAACTGGTTGGCGCGCAGCAGGCGGTTGGCCGGGTCCATCACGCGGTCCAGCGTGGCCTTGGCGGCGGCTGCGTTGAAGTCGGTGCCGTCGTGGAACTTCACGCCCGAACGCAGCTTGAAGGTGTAGACCAGGCCGTCCTTGGAGACTTCATAGCTCTCGGCCAGCACGTTCTTGAGCTTCATGTCCTTGTCGAAGGCAAACAGGCCTTCATAGAACGTCTTGGTGACGGCCGTGGTGATCGTCGTGTTGGTGTTGTAGGGGTCCAGCGTCTCGGGCTGCTGGTAGATCGCCAGCACGGCGTTGCCGTTGGCCAGCGCGGAGCCGGAGGCGGCGACGGCCACGAGAGCCAGGAGGCCGGCTGCGACGCGGCGGGAATGCAGGGTTTTCTTCATGGTGGACTCCGGTTGAAAAGGGAACGAAGGCAGGAAGGGACAGCGGAAAAGCGAAAGCGCGTCAGGTCAGTACAGGTTGGCGATGGCGTGGCGCGCCACGAAATGGCCCGGGCCGACTTCCACCAGCGGCTGCACCGCCGGCTCGTCGCCGATGGCGCGGATGGGGCTGGGGATCTCGCCGCCGAGCAGCGCGCGCTTGAGGTGGCGGCGGGCCGGATCGGCGATGGGCACGGCGGCCATGAGCTTCTTGGTGTAGGCGTGCTGGGGGTTCTCGAAGATGGCGCGGCGCGGGCCGATCTCGACGATCTGCCCGAGGAACATCACCGCCACGCGGTGGCTGATGCGCTCCACCACCGCCATGTCGTGCGAGATGAAGAGGAAGGCCACGCCCAGTTCGCGCTGCAGGTCGAGCATCAGGTTGACGATCTGCGCCTGGATGGAGACGTCGAGCGCCGAGACCGATTCGTCGGCCACCACCACCTTGGGGTTGAGCGCGAGCGCCCGGGCAATGGCGATGCGCTGGCGCTGGCCGCCGGAGAATTCGTGCGGGTAGCGCTGGGCATGCTCGCGCGGCAGGCCCACCTTCTCCAAAAGCCAGTCCACGCGGGCCTGCGCCTCTTCGCGGGTGCCGATCTTGTGCACCAGCAGCGGCTCCATGATCGAGAAGCCCACCGTGAGCCGTGGGTCGAGCGAGGCGAACGGGTCCTGAAAGATGAACTGGATGTCGCGGCGCAGGGCCTGCACCTCGGAGGTGGGCAGATCCAGGATGTTGCGGCCGCCGAACTCGATGGCACCGCTCTGGCTGTCGACCAGGCGCAGCAGCGACCGGCCGGTGGTGGACTTGCCGCAGCCTGATTCGCCCACCAGGGCGAGCGTCTCGCCGGGATAGAGATCGAAGCTCACGCGCTCGACCGCGTGCACACGGCGCTTCACACGGTTGAAGAGGCCGGCGCGCAAATCGAAGCGCGTGACCAGGTCCTTCACACGCAGAATGGGCTGCGCGCCCGCGGGGCGCGTGTCGGTTGGCGTGGATTCCGGCACCGCCTCGGCATCGGCCGTGCCGCTGGCGCCGATCAGCTCGAAGTGGCGCGGCAGGTCCGTGCCCTGCATGGCGCCCAGCTTGGGCACGGCCGACAGCAGCGCACGGGTGTAGGCATGCTGCGGCGCGGCGAACACCTGGTCGGACGGGCCCTCCTCGACCTTGTCGCCGCGATACATGACCAGCACGCGGTCGGCCACCTCGGCCACCACGCCCATGTCGTGGGTGATGAATATCACGCCCATGTGCATCTCGTCCTGCAACTGGCGGATGAGCTGCAGGATCTGCGCCTGGATGGTCACGTCCAGCGCGGTGGTGGGCTCGTCGGCGATCAGCAACTGCGGCTTGCACGACAGCGCCATCGCGATCATCACGCGCTGCCGCATGCCGCCCGAGAGCTGGTGCGGAAAGCGGTCCAGCACGCTGCGCGCCTCGGGAATGCGCACCAGCTCCAGCATGCGCAGCGCTTCGGCGCGCGCGGCGGCGCGGTCCTTGCCCTGGTGCACGCGGATCGATTCGGCGATCTGGTCGCCCGCGGTGAACACCGGGTTGAGCGAGGTCATCGGCTCCTGGAAGATCATGGCCACGTCCGCGCCGCGCACGCCGCGCATCACCGCGTTGCTGGCCCGGGCGACCTCCAGCACCTGGCCGTTGCGCCGGCGCAGCGCCACCGAGCCATTGATGATCCTGCCGCCGCCATGCTCCACCAGCCGCATCAGCGCCAGCGAGGTGACGGACTTGCCCGAGCCCGATTCGCCCACGATGGCCAGCGTCTCGCCCCGGTCGACGTGGAAGGACAGGTTGCGCACGGCATCCACCGTGCGCTCGGAATTGGCGAAGCGGATGGTGAGGTCGTCCACGGCCAGCACCCGCTGCTCTGGCAGCGCGAGGGTCGAAGACGGGGTCGGGGCATTGGGTTTCATAGCGAGCGGGAAAAAGATTCGGTCGGGGGGCGGATGGGTACGGCGCGCTGCGTGCTCAGCGGTAGATGAAGGTCTCGGGCGCCTCGCCCACCCGGGCGAAGCCGCGGTACATGCCTTCGGTGTTGAACGGCAGGCACACGTTGCCGAGGCGATCGACCGCGATCAGCCCGCCCGTGCCGCCGATGGCGGCGAGCGTGCCGTGCACCACGGCGTCGGCCGCATCGGCCAGCGCCGCTCCCCCGTGCTTCATGCGCGCGCAGATGTCGTGCGCGGCCGCCACGCGGATGAAGCTCTCTCCATGGCCGGTGCAGGAGACCGCCGCCGTGCGGTCATCGGCATAGGTACCCGCGCCGATCAGCGGACTGTCGCCCACGCGGCCGGGGCGCTTGTTGGTCATGCCGCCGGTGGAGGTGGCGGCGGCGAGGTGGCCATGCGAGTCCAGCGCGACGGCGCCCACGGTGCCCATCTTGCGGTCTTCATCCAGGGCGCGGCCCGCCAGCGCCGCTGCGCCGTCGTGGTCGAGCACGGCGCCGCGCTGGCTGGCGCGCGCGGCCTCCAGCTGCGCACGGCGCGCGTCGGTGGAGAAGTGCGATGGCTGCACCATCTCCAGGCCCGCTTCGCGCGCCATGCGCTCGGCGCCTTCACCGGCCATCAGCACGTGCTGTCCGTGCCGCATCACCGCACGGGCGGCCAGCACCGGGTTGCGCACATGCGCCACGCCCGCCACCGCGCCGGCCGCGAGGTTGCCGCCGTCCATCACCGCGGCGTCCAGCTCGTGCGTGGCGTCGGCGGTGAACACCGCGCCGTGGCCGGCATTGAACAGCGGGCATTCCTCCAGCAGGCGCACGGCCTCGCAGACCGCATCCACCGCGCTGCCGCCCTGCGCCAGCACGGCCTGGCCGGCGCTCAGCACCGCGTGCAGCGCGGCCTGGTAAGCCCGCTCCTGATCGGCATGGATGGTGGCGCGGCTCAACGTGCCCGCACCGCCGTGGATGGCGATCACGGGCACCGGACGAGCGGCAGAAACGAAGGCGGGCGAAGCGGTCATGCGGTCATGGTCGGGAGACGGAGAAATCGGCGCAGGCTCGGTGGGGACGTCGGCAGGGCAAGCAAGGCAGCAGGCGAAAGGGCGAGCGAAAGGGTGAAAGGAAACGGGCGAGCAGCGGCGTCGCTGGTCAGCGCCCCCTGCCCCGGCCCTCCGCTCGCTTGGCGCCAGCCTCCACCGAGCGCGAAGCGAGCCGGCTGCGGGCGTTGTCGTGCAGCCAGGGCAGCACTGCTTCTGTCATGCGGGCGGCGGTCTTCACCGAATCCTTGGACTGATGGGCCACGGCGCTGGTGAGCGCCTCGATGAGCGCCAGCGCGGACGATTCGGAATTGGCCGCGTACTGGTTTTCCGTCTGCGCGAACAGGCAGACATGGGCGAACGGCAGGATCGGGGAATGGGGGCCGTCGGTCAGCGCCACCACCTTCACACCACGCTCGAAGGCACCCTGCGCCAGCAACACGGTGTCGGTCAGGTAGCGCGGGTAGCTGATGGCGACGAGCACATCGCCCTCGCCCATGCGCGGCAGCAGGCGCGCGCCATACGAGGCACCGCCCACGCCCGCCAGCAGGTGAACGTTGTCGCAATACGCGTCCAGCCCGCGCTGCAGGAGGCCCGCCAGCCAGCCGCTGGCGCCATAGCCGGCCAGATACACGCGGCGCGCGGCCAGCAGGGCCTGCACGGCCATCTCGCAGGCGGTGGGGTCCAGCGCGTCGCGCGTGGCGGCGATGTTGCGCTGGCTCTCCTCCAGCGCGGCGGCAAACACGTCCTGGATCGAGGTGGGCTTCTCCAGCTTGATGCGCATCTTCTCGATGGGCGCGAGCATGGCCTCGAAACCCTTCACCAGCTCGGCCCGCAGCATCGGATAGCCGTCCAGCCCGATGGCCCGGGCGAACCGGTTGGCCGTGGCGATGGACACGCCTACGGCCGCAGCCAGCTCGTCGATGGGCATGGTGGCGGCCTGCAGCGGATGTGCCAGCACGTAGTCCGCCATCTGCTGATGCGAGGGCGTCAGCTGAGGGCGTGCGCGGCCGATGCGGATCGCGATCGATACGCCGTCGGCGATGACGTCTGGCAGGTCGGACATAGGCAATGAAGAACGGTGGCAGCGGGGCCGGAACCATGGCGGGCCTGGCCTCCACGTCCTGGAAAGACAGGGAGACGCCCTGACGAATTTGACAAAGAATTTACAACGAGCCGATAGTAAAGAAAAAAATCAATCATTCATAGCGTTTTCGAAACTGCACTCGGCTGGTGCGCGGCACCACGAAAAAGGCCCCCATGCGGTGCATGGGGGCCCTGTGATGTGGCGGCCCGTCAGGCCGGGGAATCTCTGCCGGGTTACCCAGGGAAAATCCCAGTGATCTCCGCCATCGCCGGCCGCGAACCGAAGTGGTCCTCGATCAGTCGGCCTGGATGTTGGCTGCCTTGATGACCCGCGCCCAGTCCGCCAGGTCCGTCTTGACCCGGGTGGCGAGTTGCTGGGGTGCCTGGTAGTCGGCCGTCGCGCCCTGCTCCTGCGCCTTCTGCTGGAAGGCGGGGTTCTGCACCACGGTCCGCACGTCGGCCACCAGCTTGTCGATCACTGGCTTGGGCGTGTTCGCCGGGGCGAAGAGCGCGAACCAGGACGTGGCGTTGACCTGCGGATAACCCGCCTCGGCCGTGGTGGGCACATTGGGCAGGCTCGGCAGCCGCTCCTTGCCGGTCACGGCCAGCACGCGCAGCTTGCCTGCCTGGATGTGCGGCATGAAGGGCGGCGCCGTGCCGAAGGTCAGGTCCACCTGGCCGCCCAGCAGGTCCTGCAGCGCCGGGCCGGTGCCCTTGTAGGGCACGTGCACCATCTTCACGCCGCCCTGCTGCTCCAGCATGGCGCCGGTCACGTGCTGCAGGGAGCCGTTGCCGGACGAGGCGTAGTTCAGTTTGCCGGGGTTCGCCTTCGCATAGGCAATGAGCTCGGCCAATGTCTTTACCGGCAGGCCGTCGCGCACCACGATGATCTGCGGCGCGGACAACACGTTCGCCACGGGCTGGAAGTCGGCCGTGTCCCAGGTTTTCTGCGTGGTGAGCAGTGGCGAGATGACGTGGTAGCCCGAATACTGCATGAGCAGCGTGTAGCCGTCGGGCTCGGCCCGCTTCACGGCCGCCGCGGCGATGTTGCCGTTGCCGCCGCCCTTGTTGTCCACCACCACCGATTGGCCGAGCACGGGGCCGAGCGCCTGCGCGAGCATGCGTGCCGACAGGTCGGTGGTGCCGCCGGCGGCGGTGGGCACGACCAGCGTCACGGGTTTGGCCGGATAGGCTCCCTGCGCCTGGGCTACCAGCGGCAGCGCCGCGCATGCCGCGGCTGCAAGGGTGGCCAGCGCGAGCCGGCGGGGGAAGGAAGTTTGCATGTCGTCGTCTCCTGGGTCGTTGTGTGTTTTGTCTCTTGTCTTGCGCGGCGGCGGGGCCATCAGTCCACGGTGGCGCCGGTGTCCTTCACCGCGCGCGCCCACTGCGGCAGCTCGGCCTGCACCAGCGCGCCCAGCTGGGCCGAAGTGCCCTTGAACGGCTCGCAGCCCACGTTGGCGAGCTTGTCGATCACGTCCTTCTGGTCCAGGGCGCGGGCCACCTCGGTCTGCAGTCGCGCCACGATCGGCGCGGGCGTGCCGGCTGGCGCGAACAGCGCGTACCAGGGCGACTGGCCGAAGCCCGGCAGCGTCTGGCCGATCGTCGGCACACCGGGCAGCGCGGCCACGGGGCGGCTGTTGACCACGCCGAGCACCTTGAGCTTGCCGGCCTTGATGAACCCGATGCAGGAAGGCAGGCTCTGCACCGAAAGCGGCACCTGCCCGCCGGCCACGTCCGTCGCGGCGGCGGCCGAGCCCTTGTAGGGCACATGCTGCAGCCGGATGCCCGCGGCCTTCTGCAGCATCTCGCCGATCAGGTGGTTGAGCGTGCCGTTGCCCGCCGACGCGATGGCGTATTCGCCAGGCCGTGCCTTGGCGAGCGTGACGAGGCCCGCGATGTCGTTCGCCGGAAAGGACGGGTGCGCGACCAGTACGTAGCCGGCCGTGGCCACCGGCGCGACGGGCTCGAAGTCTTTCACCGGGTCGAAGCCGGGATTGCGGTAGAGCGCCGGCCCGATGACGTGGGCGCTGTCGGCTGTCAGCAGCAGCGTATAGCCGTCGTGCCTGGCGCGAGCCGTGGCGGCGGTGGCGAGGGTGCCGCCCGCGCCGGGGCGGTTGTCCACGATCACGCTCTGCCCCATCTGCTCGGACAGGCGCTGCGCGACCACGCGGGCGATGGCGTCATTGGCGCCCCCGGCAGCCTGTGGCACCACCAGTGTGATGGGCTTGGAGGGGTAGCGGTCTTCCGCCCACGCAAGGGATGCAGGGGCGCACAGGCCGGCCGCGATGGCCTGCAATGCGCGGCGCCTCGGCAGCGGGCCGGCAAGGGAGTGGGGCTGGTGCATGGTGGTGGTCTCCTGTCGTTGTTGTGGGGTCTTTGCGCCGCAGGCCAACGGCGTGGGGGTCAGCGGGCCATGGCCCGTTCGCGAATGGCCTCGAAATCCGCCGGCACCGGGTGCAGGTCCAGGCGCCGGCCGGCCTTGGCGATCTGGCCGGGAATGTCGTGGCCGATGAGCGCCGGCAGGCGCCGTGCGGCGGCCAGCAGCGCCGGCAGGTCCACGCCCGTGTCGTAGCCCATCAGTTCGAGCGCATGCACGACCTCTTCGCTGCAGACGTTGCCCGATGCGCCCGGCGCGTAGGGGCAGCCGCCCAGCCCGCCCAGCGAGGCGTCAAACCGATCGGCCCCCGCGCCGATGGCGGCCAGGACGTTGGCCAGACCCATGCCCCGCGTGTTGTGGAAGTGCAGCGTGAACACCAGGCCCGGCCAGCGGGCACGTGCCGCAGCGACCAGCGCCACCACCTGCGCGGGGTGCGCCATGCCCGTGGTGTCGCACAGCGTGATGCCGCCGACGCCCAGGTCCGCGAAGCGCTGCACCCAGCCGAATACCTCGGCCTCGGCCACGTCGCCCTCCATCGGACAGCCGAACACGCACGAGAGCGACACGTTCACCGCCACGCCCGCACCCTGCGCCGTGGCCACCACCTGCGCGAGCGATGCGAACGACTGCGCGCGCGTCATGCGCAGGTTGGCGAGGTTGTGCGTTTCACTCGCGGACATCACCAGATTGAGCTCGTCGGTCAGTGCCTCGATGGCACGCTCCGCGCCCCGCACGTTCGGCACCAGCGCGGCATAGACCACCCCGGGGCGACGGGCGATCTCGCGCATCACGATCTCGGCGTCGCGCAGCGCGGGAATCGCCGAGGGCGAGACGAAGGCCGTCACCTCGATCTTGGAAAGCCCCGCGTCCGACAGCGCATCCACCAGCGCGATCTTGTCTTCGGTGGGAACGAAGACCTGCTCCATCTGCAGGCCGTCGCGCGTGCCCACCTCCTGCATGTGGATGCGGCGCCCGGCGCCCTGCCACACGGTCCCGGTCGCGTTGGCGCTGGCCATCATTGCACCACCCCCTTTTCGCGCAGCAGCGCGATCTGCGCATCGCTCAGCCCCGCCTCGCGCAGCACTGCGTCGGTATCGTCGCCCAGGCGCGGGGCGCTGGAGCGGATGGTGCCCGGCGTGGCGGAGAGCTTGGGCACGATGCCCGGCACTTCCAGCGTATGGCCGTCGCGGGTGGTCTGCGCCAGCAGCATGTCGCGGGCGCGGTAGTGCGGGTCTTGCGCGATGTCCTGCGCGGTGTAGACCTTGCCCGCGGGCACGCGCGCGGCCGCCAGCGTATCCATCACCTCGGCCACGGTGCGCGTGGCCGTCCAGGCGCCGATGGCATCGTCGATCTCGCGCACACGCGCCACGCGGCCGGCGTTGTCGCCCAGGTCGGGCGCCGCCGCCAGGTCGGCCCGGCCGATGGCCTCCATCAGCCGCTTGAAGATGCTGTCGCCATTGCCGGCCACCAGCACCCAGCCGTCCGTGCAGGGGTAGGCGTTGGAAGGCGCGATGCCCGGCAGCGCGCTGCCCGCCGCGCCCCGCACCGCGCCGAACGCGCTGTATTCGGGGATCAGGCTCTCCATCACGTTGAACACCGCCTCGTGCAGCGCCACGTCGATCACCTGGCCCTGGCCGCCATTCACCTTGCGGTGGTAGAGCGCCGTCAGCACGCCGATGGCGCCGTGCAGCGCCGCCAGCGTGTCGCCGATCGACACACCCACCCGCACCGGCACGCGGCCCGGCTCGCCGGTGAGGTGCCGCAGGCCGCCCATGGCCTCGCCGATCACGCCGAAGCCCGGCAGGTCGCGGTAGGGGCCGGTCTGGCCGTAGCCCGAAATGCGCAGGATTACGAGCCCAGGGTTGAGCGCATGCAACTGCTCGGGCGACATTCCCCAGCCTTCCAGGGTGCCGGGGCGAAAGTTCTCGATCAGCACATCGGCCTCGGCGATGAGGCGGCGCGCGATGTCCTGCCCCTCGGGCTGGCGTAGGTCCAGCGCCAATGAGCGCTTGTTGCGCGACTGCACCTGCCACCACACCGACGTCCCGTCCTGCAGCATGCGCCAGTTGCGCAGCGGGTCGCCGGTCCCGGTAGCCTCGATCTTCACCACGTCGGCACCGAACTCGCCCAGCGTCTTGCCACAGAACGGGCCGGCGATCAGCTGGCCCATCTCGATCACGCGCACGCCCGCCAGCGCCGTGGGTGCTGCGGCTTCGCTCGTTGCTTCTTGCATCTTCGTCCTGGTCCGGAAGTCACTCTGGCGCCGCATGATGCCGCCCGCCGGCCGCGCATCAAAACGCTGATGCGCGACGCTGCCATCGCAATCCGGCATGGCCCGCCAGTGCGGCGCTACCATGCCGGTCCATGAAGCTCGACCCGGTCTCCCTGCGCCTCTTCGTCGCCGTGATGGAGGAAAGCGCCATCGCCCGCGCCGCCGCCCGCGAGCACATCGCGCCCTCGGCCGCCAGCCGGCGGCTGGCCGAACTGGAGGGCGCTTTGCGCGTGGAGCTTTTCACCCGCAGCAACCGCGGCGCTGAACCTACCGCCGCCGCCTTCGCGTTGCTGGACATGGCCCGCGGCGTGCTCAACGACCTGGACGGCATCGCCGCGCAGATGAGCGACTTCCGCGCCGGCGTGCGCGGCCAGGTGCGCGTGGTGGCCAACATTTCGGCCATCACCCAGTTTCTGCCGGCCGAGCTGCAGCGCTTCATGGCCAGCCACCCGCAGGTGCAGGTGCAGCTGCAGGAACAGATCAGCACCGCCGTCGCGCGGTCGGTGGCGGAGAACGCGGCGGACGTCGGCATCCTCAACCACGGCAGCTACGGCGACCGCGTGGCGCTGCTGCCCTATCGCCGCGACGAACTGGTGCTGGTCGTGCCCGCCGGGCATGCGCTCGCCCGCCGCCGTGGCGGGGTGCGGCTGGCCGACGCGATCGACTGCGACTTCGTCGGCATGCACCCGGGCAGCGCCATCAACCATGTGCTGATGCGCGCGGCCGCCGAGCTGGAACGCCCGCTGCGCCTGCGCATCCAGGTCACGGGCTACGACGCGCTCTGCCTGATGGTGTCGGCCGGCCTGGGCGTGGGCGTGATGCCCGGGGGCAGCGCACAGCTCTACCGCGGCGCGCTGCCCGTACGGGTGGTGCCGCTGCGCGAGGCCTGGGCGCAGCGGCGGCTGTCGCTGTGCGTGCGCTCGGGCGAATCGCTCTCCAGCGTGGCGCGTCTGCTGGTGGACCACCTGCGCGGCTCCGCCGCCGCCGAACCCGAGGAAGCGACCGCATGACCGTGGCCGCTTCCTCCCGGCCGCGTCGTTGGGACGTCTTCTGCCAGGTCATCGACAACTATGGCGACATCGGCGTGTGCTGGCGTCTTTGCGCGCAGCTCGCGGCGCGGGGCGAGCGGGTGCGGCTCTGGACCGACGACGCCAGCGCCCTCGCCTGGATGGCGCCTGCGGGCGCTCCCGGGGTGGAGGTGCGGCCCTGGCCCGCGTACGCGCCGCCGGACGGCCCGGGCGACGTGGTGATCGAAGCCTTCGGCTGCGAGATAGCTCCTGATTTCATAGCATCGATCGCCCATGGAATGAGCGCTGGAGGCCAAAAGCGCTTCAAGCCTTTGTGGATCAACCTGGAATACCTGTCCGCCGAGGCCTACGTGGAGCGCAGTCACCGCCTGCCGTCGCTGCAGTCCAGCGGGCCGGGAGCGGGCTGCACGCGATGGTTCTTCTATCCCGGATTCACGCCGCGCACCGGCGGGCTGCTGCGCGAAGCGGGCCTGATGGAGCGGCAGGCCGCGTTCGACCGCGCAGCCTGGCGGGCCCGCCACGGCATCGCCGCGCACGAACTGGCCGTGTCGCTGTTCTGCTATGAACCGGCCGGCCTGCCGGCCTGGGTCGCGCAACTGGCCGAACGCGGCAATGCACGCCTGCTCGCGACCCCTGGCCGAGCGGCTGCGGCGGTACAGGCGCTCCTGCCCGCGTACCCGGCGTTGCCGGTGGAATTCCTGGCGCCCTGCCCCCAGCCCGCCTTCGACGAAATGCTCTGGGCGTGCGACCTGAACTGCGTGCGTGGCGAGGATTCGCTGGTACGCGCGCTGTGGGCAGGCCAGCCCTTCGTGTGGCACATCTACCCGCAGGAGGACGACGCCCACCATGCCAAGCTGCAGGCTTTCCTCGACTGGCTGGACGCGCCCGCCTCGCTGCGCCGCTTTCACGCCGTCTGGAACGACATCGACAGAGTGACACCTCTGCAGACGATCACCGCGAACGTATTGGTCGATTGGCAGGCCTGCGTGCTCGCCGCCCGCGCGCGTCTGCTGCGGCAAGATGATCTCTTGACGCAACTGATGGGGTTCGTGGCCGAAAAAAGCTAAAATCCACGGCTTTGCGCCAATTGAAGGCGGCAGCTCCTGGCCATAAGGCCAGGGCGCCCAGCCGGTGCACCCCGCCGCGGAACATGCGCTGGCGCCGGACCCGCGACACCGATGGCTTGTGAAAGCCCTGGTGGACACGGACCCCCCGCGCGCTCCAGCACGTAGAGCGGCTTCAACCCCAGCAATCTGCTATGAAAATCGCTCAAGAAATCCGCGCCGGCAACGTCATCATGCACGGCAAGGACCCCATGGTCGTCCTGAAGACCGAATACGCCCGCGGCGGCCGCGGCGCCGCCACCGTGCGCATGAAGCTCAAGAGCCTGATCGGCAACTTCGGCACCGAAAACGTCTACAAGGCCGACGACAAGATCGACAACGTCATCCTCGACAAGAAGGAATGCACGTACTCGTACTTCGCCGACCCGATGTACGTCTGCATGGACACCGAATACAACCAGTACGAAGTCGAAGCCGAGAACATGGGCGACGCACTGAACTACCTGGAAGACGGCATGTCCCTCGAAGTGGTGTTCTACGACGGCAAGGCCATCTCCGTCGAACTGCCCACCAGCGTCGAGCGTGAAATCACCTGGACGGAACCCGCCGTCAAGGGCGACACGTCCGGCAAGGTGCTCAAGCCCGCCAAGATCGCCACCGGCTTCGAAGTGCCCGTGCCGCTGTTCGTCAGCCAGGGCGACAAGATCGAAATCGACACGCGCACGGGCGAATACCGCAAGCGCGTCTGAGCGGCATGCCGCCTGCCGGGCGGCGAGTGCTCACGCACATCCAGGGAAAGGGCACGGGCCGCAGGGCCGGTGCCCTTTTTTTTCGCCCGCCTACACCGGGCCATTCAGCGCTCTTCAGAACAATTCAGCGATCCTTCAGCGCGCGGCTCCGCATACCACCCAAAAATGGACATGGAGATGTCTCCAGGGAGAACACACATGACCATGCCAACCCTCCAACCTTCGGCTTTGCGCGTTCCGCACGCGTTCCGTCGGCACGCTGCCACCCCTCTGCTTGCAGCGATCGCCCTCGCTGCAGGCATATACACGGCCGAGGCGCAGGCCGAGCCGTGCCGTGCGATCGCATCCGTGCAGCAGAGCGGGGTCTCGGCCAACAACAATGCCGCGGGAGGCCACCTCAACCAGCACGTCTTCGGCGCGACGCCGCCCGCCGGCACGAGCCAGGCCACCAAGACCCTCTTCTCCAGCGTGGAGGAATACAAGGGCTTCTGGAACAACTACCTCGACCCGAAGAAATACACGGGCACCGCGGTCAACTGCTCTGGCAACACCGCCCGGCAGAAGGTGACCGTCTACAGCGTGCTCAAAAAAGACAAGATCGGCGGCTTCAACTGCACGGCAGCGAACGCCCAGGGCCAGTGCACCACCAAGACGGCTTCGCAGTTCTCGAACATTCAGCTCGATTTCCAGGTGGTCGGCAGCCAGTGGATCCTTCTCACGGCCTATCCGACCAACTGACCACGGGGGGGTGGTTACCGCCGCCCGGCAGCCCGGCGGTACAGCCGCAGCGTGGCCAGCAGCCCGCACACCGCCGCCGCCGTCATCCACCAGCCCGGCGCGGCCTTGTCGCCCGACCATTCGATCAGGCCCGTGGCCACGGCCGGCGTGAAGCCGCCGAACACCGCGGTCGCCAGGCTGTAGGCCAGCGAGAAGCCCACCGTGCGCACGTCCACAGGCATCACTTCCGTGAGCGCGACGACCATCGCGCCGTTGTAGCTTGCGTAGAGGAACGACAGCCACAGCTCGACCTCCAGCATGCGCACGAAGTCCGGCGCGGCCACCAGCCACTTCAGGGCCGGGTAGGCGGTGAGGATGGTCAGCACCGTGAAGGCCACCAGCAGCGGCTTGCGGCCCACGCGGTCGGAGAGCGCGCCCATCACCGGCAGCCAGAAGAAGTTGGACAGCGCCACGCACAGCGTCACGACCAGCGCATCGGTGGTGCTCAGGTGCAGCACGCTCTTGCCGAAGGTGGGCGTGTAGACGGTGATGAGGTAGAACGACACGGTGGTCATCGCCACCATCATCATCCCCGCGATCACCAGTCCCCAGTTGGAGACGATGGAGCGGAAGATCTCGCGCGTGGACGGGCGGTGCTTGCGCGCCTTGAACTCTTCCGTCTCCTGCAGCGAGCGGCGGATGATGAACAGCACCGGCACGATCAGGCAGCCCACGAAGAACGGCACGCGCCAGTAGAAGTCGGCGATCTCCTGCGGCACGAAGGTCACGTTGAGCCAGTAGCCCAGCGCCGCCGCGACGATGATCGCCACCTGCTGGCTGGCCGACTGCCAGCTCACGTAGAAGCCCTTGCGGCCCGGCGTCGCCATCTCGGCGAGGTACACCGACACCCCGCCCAGCTCCACGCCGGCCGAGAAGCCCTGCAGCAGCCGGCCGACCAGCACCAGCAGCGGCGCCGCGAGGCCGATGGTCGCGTAGCCTGGCACGCAGGCGATGAGCAGCGTGCCCAGCGCCATCAGCGCGAGCGTGACGATCAGGCCCTGGCGGCGGCCGACACGGTCGACGTATGCCCCCAGGAAGACGGCGCCCAGGGGGCGCATCAGGAAGCCCGCGCCGAACGTCATGAACGTCAGCATGAGCGAGGCGAACTCGTCGCCCGCGGGGAAGAACGCCTTGGAGATCTGCGTGGCGTAGAAGCCGAACAGGAAGAAGTCGAACATCTCCATGAAGTTGCCGCCCGTCACGCGCAGGACGGTGCCCACTTTGGATGGCGCGGGCACGGCAGGGGCGGCTTCGCTGGTGGAAGCGGCCATGGAGGATCGGGGGGAAGAGGTCATGGGGAAACAGGAGTGCGGGCAGACGATGTGCGCACGTCCATGAGTGGAAACCCCGGCATTAGAGCTCAACCGTTCGCAAAATCCTTCCGTGGAATTGCGTATGCCGCGGCGCCGACAAGGCTTCAGCCCGCCAGCACCGCCCCCACCAGCCAGACGTTCGCCACCGAGATCACC
>Ga0308171_1001834_pt1 | contig 25740 bp, 25 predicted proteins | sample PhyGR1_FD_202135 | JGI IMG/M metagenome (GOLD analysis project Ga0308171, IMG submission 202135) | Phyllosphere microbial communities from UC Gill Tract Community Farm, Albany, California, United States - DLSLSG.R1 | ecosystem: Host-associated > Plants > Phyllosphere > Unclassified | place: USA...
GTGCAATCTTGCCGCGGGCGATGCCGGTCAGGTCGCTGACCACGCATTCGACTTCGGTAATCTTGTGATCTTTCAGCCAGGTGAACAGCTGATCGAAAGGGGCGTTCATAAAGACCTCGTTATTGGTTTTGTAGACGCCGGGGAGGGCGGGTTTCATCTTCCGCCCCTTCCCCTGTGGCGCGTTGGCGACTATCTTGGGCGCGGCTTGCGATTCCATCTATCCACTTTCAGCAGCACCAAAGCGCACCAAAAGAGTGCGCAGGGTCACCCCATGACAACGTGCAATCCGCTTCAGGTTCAAGCGTTCAATACCGCCGATGTGGCCGAGCAAATCCGCGCTACACCGGGCTGGGTCCAGCATTACCAGCAGATGTCGCCGGGACATTTCGCCGGGCAGATTCGCTATCTGGATCTGCAGGGCGTCGAGGTTTACGAAGAACAGATGAACACCCGGGTCGAGCAGAATTTCAGTGCGCCATCCGGGGCTCTGGCGTTCTGTTTTGATCGCAGTGACAACGCGCTGTATCTGCTCAACGAAGAGAGCCGCAACATCTGGATCACCCCGGAGAACTACCGGGAAATCGCTGTGGTGTTCGGCCCGGATTTTGTCCGCGAGCACGGTTTGCAAGTGGCCAAGCTCGAAGGTTTGTTCATGGCGCCGCTGAACTGCGGACAGAACGCTTTGTTCAGCGGCTGGTTAAGCTCTATTCTCACGAAGTTGTCGCAAGCTGCTGATCCACTTGATAAAGATCGCCTGACTCAGCAGTTGCTTGAGGACTGCCTGTTCATCCTCGACAACGCTCAAACCCGTCTTGATCGTGGAGGATTGCAGCAGCGCAACAACGAACGCCAAATCATGAAGCGAGTAGGGGAGTGGGCGGCTGATTCGCCGGAAGACACGGTCAATCTGCTCGAACTTTCCCACGTTGCCGGCGTACCCCTGCGCCAGTTGCAGCAAGCTTTCAAGGCCTACACCGGGATGACCCCGAGCCACTGGTTGCGCCTGAGGCGGCTAAACAGTGCGCACCGTGAATTGCTCAAGCGCCGACCTTGCGAAATCACCGTTGCCGAAGTGGCGATGCGCTGGTCGTTCTGGCATCTGGGGCGGTTTTCCAGCAGTTACCGCGCGCTTTTCAAGGAGCTGCCGAGCGAAACGCTCAAGCGCTGAGCAGAAAAAGGCTTTGTGTCCTCGCAGAAGTTAAATAGAATCAGTCTCATTTGAATCTACCTTCGCGCAGGGTCTCTTGAGATGATTGAAGCCACGTCACCGTCGGAGCAGAGCCTGCAGCAGTTGTATCGCGAGCACCGCGGCTGGCTGGAAACCTGGCTGCGCCGGCGCATGGGCAATGCGTGGGATGCGGCGGACCTCAGTCAAGACACCTTTGTCCGCGTCCTGTGCAACGCGCCGCCACTGGCTGAATTGCGCGAGCCGCGCGCGTATCTGCTCACCGTCGGCAAACGGCTACTGAGCAATTTCTACACGCGGCGCCATCTGGAAAAAGCCTACCTCGATGCCTTGGCGCAATTGCCGGAAGCGTGCGCACCGTCGCCGGAGCAGCGCTGGTTGCTGCTGGAAACCTTGCAGGCGCTGGATGAATTGCTCGATGGCTTGCCGCGCCCCGTGCGCCGGGCATTTCTTTGGAGTCAACTCGAGGGCCTTGGCTACCGCGAGATTGCCGAACGCTTGCAGGTTTCCGAGCGCACGGTGAAACGTTACATGGCCCAGGCGTACGAGCATTGTTTGCTGGTGGATCTCTGATGCGCGTTGCACCCAATGATGAAATGCGGGAAGTGGCGCGGGCAGCGGCGCACTGGCTGGCACTGCTCGAGTCCGGTTGTGCCAGCGAGGAAGATCACGCGCGATTACAGCATTGGCGCGCCAGCGACAGTCGCCACGAGAACGCGTGGCAGAAAATTCAACAACTGCGTCAACGCTTTGCAGGCTTGCCCCCGGCGCTTGCCCTGGCCACGCTGGATCGGCCGGATCCGGCGCGGCGCGCTGCTCTCAAGCGTGCCTTGGGCGTGGCGGCGCTGGTGCCGGCGGCGTGGTTGATCATTCGGGAGCTGCCGCTGGAGGTCTGGCGCGCCGACCTGCACACCAGCACTGGCGAGCGGCGCAAAGTGCAGTTGGCCCAGGATTATTCATTGCAACTCAACACCGACAGCGCGGTTAATGTCGATCTGGCGGCACGTCAGTTGACGCTGATTCGTGGCGAGATGGCGCTCAACGTCGCGGGCGATTCAGCCTTTATCGTCAACGCGCCTTATGGGCGGATGATCGTCAATCACAGCGACATCTCGGTGCGCCTCAATTCCCGCGATTGCCAGGTCTGCGTGCTCCGTGGTTCGGTGCAATTGCAGCCGCTGCACGGCCCGGCGCTGGTATTGCAGCAGGGCCAGCAAGTCAGCCTGCAAGCTTCGGGCGCCGGGGCGGTGACGGCGTTCGATGCGTTGATGCCCGGGTGGCGCGACGGTGTGGTGATGGCGCAAAACCAGCCGCTGGGTGATTTCCTCCGCGAGCTGAGTCGCTACCGCTCGGGTGTTCTGCGCTGGGATCCGGCGCTGGAATCGCTGCGCGTCACTGGCAGCTTTCGCCTCGACGATACCGATCAAGTGCTGGCACTGCTGGCTGCCAGTTTGCCCGTCGATGTGCATGCGCGAACGCGATTTTGGGTGTCACTGGTACCGCGTGCGGAAAAAACTGGCTGAAGCCTGTCCCTTTTTTTCGCCTCGCTGGTCATTCCAGGCAAGTGAACAAAATCGAGAGCTTCTTCCAATGCCCGCAGTATTTCCAGGTCGTTTGCGTCCGTTGTTGCAGTTGAGCCTTTTGCTGAGCCTGAGTGCCAGCCCCGTGTTGATCCAATCGAGCTGGGCCGACGATGGCAGTCGCCGCAGTTATCAGGTGCCGGCCGGTAGTCTGAGTACAGCGCTGACGCGCTTCGCCGGTCTCGCCGGCGTCAATCTGTCGGTGGATCCGGCACTGGTCAGCGGCCGCAACAGCAATGGTTTGTCCGGTGAATATGGCGTGGAGGAGGGGTTCAGCCGGTTGTTGCTGGGTTCGGGGTTGCAGCTGCAACCGGTCGGCGATCAGGCTTATACGCTGGTGCCCGCAGCGCAAGGCAGCACCTTGCAACTTGCGCCGACATCGATTCTCGGCGCGAGCGGTTCAGCGGATGCCGACGTGTTTGCTGGCGGTCAGGTCGCGCGGCGTGGCTCGCAAGGGTTGTTGGGTTCCAGGGATTTCATGGAAACCCCGTTCAGCATGACCACCTACACCAGCGAAACGGTGAAAAACCAACAGGCGCGCACGCTCGGAGATCTGATCAGTACCGACCCTTCGGTACGCGCCACCAACCCGGCCGGTGGCCGCTATGAGCAATTCACCATTCGTGGTTTCAGCCTGTTCAACAGTGATGTTGCCTACAACGGCCTCTACGGAATCTTGCCGACTTACACGATTGATATGGAAATGGCCGATCGCGTCGACATCCTCAAAGGCCCGAGCCAATTGATCAACGGGATTTCGCCACGGGGCAGTGTAGGAGGGGGGATCAACGTCGTGCCGAAACGCGCGACCGACAAGCCGATCACCTCGCTGACAGCCAATTACGCCTCCAACAACCAGGTCGGCGGCGCAGTGGATGTCGGACGGCGTTTTGGCGAAGACAATCAGTTCGGCCTTCGCTTCAACGGGGTTAAACAGTCCGGTGATACAGAATGGGATCATCAGAGTGTCGATCGCGACATGGCGGTCCTTGGTGTGGATTTCCGTGGTGAACGCTTGCGACTTTCCACCGATATCGGCCACACCGAACGCGACACCGACGCACCGCAGGAACGCGTGCAAGTCGCGACCAACGCCAAGGTGCCGAACGCCAATGATGTGCGCGACAACTATGCGCAACCCTGGAGCCGGGCGCGAACCAAAGACACTTTCGGCACGCTCAACGGCGAGTTCGATGTCAGCGATTCGGTCATGCTGTATGGCGGCGTCGGCGCACGCAAAAGCAATCACGACTTCTTGCGCCACGCGGTTTCAGTGACCAATGACGCCGGCGACTTCAGCGTCCAGCCGCGCGACTTCACTCGCGACGAAAACGTTCGCACGGCTACCGCTGGGGTGCGCAACTGGTTCCAGACCGGACCGGTCAGCCATGAAGTGAACCTGGCGGCCAACTACTTTTATATGGACTTCGAAAACGGCGGCGCCCGTTACGCAGCCGGGCGCAGCAATCTCTACGACCCGGTGGAAATAGCCAGACCCGGCACGCCGACCCGCAATGACGCCAAGGTCTACACCGAAAATCGCTTCAGCGGCGTGGCCTTGTCCGACACGCTCGGGTTCTTCGATGATCGACTGCTGCTGACTCTGGGTGCGCGCTGGCAGCGGGTCAAAGTCGATGACTGGAGCGACGGCATCAAGGGCGACACGGCCTACGATGAGGAAAAAGTCTCGCCGTCGGGCGGCATTCTGTTCAAGGCGACAGACAAACTTTCGCTGTACGCCAACTACATGGAGGGTCTGAGCCAAGGCAAGATCGCGCCATCGACGTCGATCAACGAAGACGAAATCTTCCCGCCATTCATCAGCCGCCAGGTCGAAGTCGGCGCCAAGTACGACGCCGGCTCATACGCCCTGACGGCAGCGGTGTTCCGCATCAAACAACCTGCCTACGAAACCAATGCGACCACACGAGTCTTCGGCCCGAACGGCAAACGCGAAAACAACGGCGTAGAACTGAGCGTGTTTGGCGAACCGCTGAAGGGCTTCCGATTGCTGGGCGGTGTGATGTACATCGATAGCGAACTGACCCACACCACCAACGGCACATTCGACGGCAACCGCGCACCGGCGACACCGAAATACAACGTCAACCTCGGCGCGGAGTGGGATGTGCCGACTGTGCAGGGTTTGACATTGACCAGTCGTGCGATCTATTCGAGTTCGCAGTATCTGGATCAGGCGAACGACAAGGAAATCGACTCTTGGGAACGATTCGATGTAGGCACGCGCTATGCTTTCAAGCTGGACGAGAAAACGATCACCTTGCGCGCCAATGTCGAAAACGTGCTGGATAAACGCTATTGGAGCTCGGCGGGTGCATCGGATGATAGTGAGCCGGGGTTGACGCTTTCTACGCCGAGGACGTATCTGCTGTCGGCGGCGGTAGACTTCTAACGGAGCAGGGTAAGTGCGTCGATCGTCGTCGAAAATACGTTAACTACACTAAATGACCGTTTAGTTGAGCTAACAAAAAACCGTACCTGCAACGGAGAAGGCCATGATTCAGCGCAAGCCGAATGCTACAGATGTGATTGCTGCGCTGAATCTACAGCCTCATGTCGAGGGCGGTTATTACCGCAGAACCTATCAAGCCGATCATCGTGACTACCTCGAAACGCAGCGAGGCCCGCGATATCTGCTGACCTCGATCTACTATCTGCTTACTGAGCAATCGCCAGTGGGCCAGTTTCATTTCAACCAGTCCGACATCCTGCATTATTTCCAGTTGGGCGACGCCATCCAATACAACCTGATCCACGCCGACGGCTCATTGCAAACGCTGGTAATGGGCAGCGATGTTTTTGCTGGTCAGCAACTGCAGTTGCACGTACCGGGTGGAATTTGGAAAGCCTCTCGATTGCTGGAAGGCTCGAATGGCTTTGGCTTGATCAGCGAAGCGGTTTCGCCAGGATTTGATTTTGCCGATATGGAAATAGGTGATCGAGCAAAATTGACCGCACAGTATCCGCAGCATGGAGCGCTGATTGAAATGCTTACGCGCGGTGAAGATTGAGAGTTGTAGATTGGGACAAATGCAGTTTGCAGGGAAAGCTGGTTTTGAAGCGACCGCGCAGATTCAAATCTCTCGGGCAACCACGCTAACCCTGTAACATCTTGTTACGTGTAATGTATATTATGTTAAATAATGGATGCGAATGGCCTCAGGCTTTAGATATCAGATCCACCACTCCCAACCTCTCAGTCTAAGCAACGCCATTCGTTTGCAGCTTCAACAACCAATGTCTCTCGGTAGTCCATCCGATAAAAACCTGAGCACCTTCGCTTGCTTGGCGAGCCTCGGTCAACGGTGCGCCAGAAGCCGCTACTCGCAATCCTCTAATCGCCGGCAGAAACCTTTCACGAAATGCACTAGGCTGAATCGCGAAATGAGCTTCGATACGTTCAATCGCGAAACGCATTTCTGCCTCATCAAGCATCGCTAGATAAAAGACCATTTGCCGCCAGGCATAAGCCGTATTTTTGATCACCACCAGACTGGAGTGATAAAACCGCAACTTCATCTGCTGGCGTACGCATATCCATCTGAAGCATTCCTCGGCCATCGAAGCCAGGCGATACTGCAACAGCGCCTTCAACCCGAGCTCACCAAACAACAGCGCAAGGTTTTGCGTCGTCAGGATCTGTTGTTGCTCGATGATTTTCCCGTTAGTCGCCGGTCGCCATGTCCCCAGGCCCGCATCAGCCCGCTGGGAGCACAATCTGGCCAATGCGTCCCTGGAACTAGCGTCAGGTCTGGAGAACCTTTTCCGCCTGGATTTCGGTTGATCAGGAAGCATCGCCAATTGGCTTGCATCAATGTCGTAGTAATTGGCGTATAGCGTGCCACCTGTCAAAGATGCCGCCTGCCTGGCAGCTCTTATGTACTTGTTCGAGAAAGCGCCCATGAAAATGTCCGAGGCGACCTCTTCCACAAAAGGCAGATCCAGCTTGGCCATCGCACCAAGCGCAGCAAATTCCTGAATGAGTTTGTTGGGCAGGATCGCTTGAGGAAAAGCGCAAAGAGTCATTGCTGCGGATTGGATCAGGGACTGTTTCGCTGCCCCAGCGACCACCGCGTCCGTTTCTCGCTGGTCCTCAACAGCCGCCACCCACGGCAATTCATTCATCCTGACCTGACTTTGCAGATCCAACAGCAACAATGATCGGCGTTGTCGAAAGGCGCGATAGGTTGCTACAGAGAGCATCCGCAGCGACATATCGCGAAATCCTGCACTGCAGATCTCAGCCGTTATCGCTGGCAGCAGCCGCGCCACGGTATCCCCGGATGTAATCAATCCCTTATCGATCAACTCGGCAATTGTGCCCTTTCGACACCGCTCGACGCGTCGACGAATATCAGTAGGAATGCCGATACCTGTTAACAGCGAATATGCGGTCGCTTCTTCGCAGGTAACGGGTTGCAGCAGAGATGAAAAGTCGGAAACTCCGTCCGAACCGGGATACCTGCTCAGACGTGCGGCAACCGCTTTAGCAAATAGATGGTGACCGGGTGCGGACACGTGACCGCGTTGAGAGTCTCTGTGCTTTTGATGAGACTCGGATTCGGGATGACCATGCTTGCGTACGAAATCGTCGACGATCCTGCGAATTCGTCCGACTTGTCGTCCGGTAAGTAACGCCGCATCGCTGGCGCAAACCCCCAGCAGTGCAAACAACTCCCCTACCCGATCCCGCCGGTTTTCAGCTTCACACGGAGCGCTGGGGCAAGAAGCATCGAACTGCCGCTTCAGAGTATTCGCCTGCTCAAACCAGCCCTGGGGATACCGGCGGCAAGGCCAATCATCCTGATACGTCAAAAGGAAAAGCGACACCGCCGCATCGTAGAGCGGCAAGCGAGTCTCGACGACATGTTTTTGCGCTGCCAGACGCGTCTGTGCTGGGCGGTTTGAAAGCACGGTTCTGACATCACCGACAGTAAAAACCTGCACTTGCCCTGCTGAAAGCGGCGAACCGTCAGAAGCCATCGGAAAGAATCGCAGCTGTTCAAAGAAAGGCGCTATCGCTTCAACCAGGTCCCATGCGTTCTCAGTACGTTGTTGGCCCAGCAACCAGGCCACCGTCAGCAGTGCAGCTTCTTCTGGCACCTCGATTCGATAATCCCCGCTCGCCAGCTTCGTTTGCAGTACCTCAATCCCCTCCTCCGTAAGGTGCCAAGTGTTGAGATCGAGTCGCTCGAAGCCAGGACGGATACCAGGAATCGAAGCAGCCAAATGTCGCTCGTACTCGGTCAGTGCGCCACCGGCCATGTACTGCCCAGTGGCAAAACCACCCGTGGCGACTTCCAGCGTGACCCACTCAGGCACATCCGCGAATGGAGTTCGTGAGCCATACGACGCAGATCCCTGCAATATGTGCTCGATTACATTGCGCCAGCGCTCGATGCGCTTGCTCGTCTGTCCGTTATCGTCGAGGCCCGATGCAGCGAGTGCCCGAGACAGTTGAAAGGCTGCATAGCCGGCACCTATGCCGGCATTCGCATTCGATTCCCTATCGTCCCTGAGCATGAGTCCTTCCGAGCCTGCGATGTTGTGGGTCCGGGGGCTGGATTCGAACCAGCGCCCACCCGGTTAAGAGCCGAGTGTTCTACCGCTGAACTACCCCGGAACAGAGCGCGGATTGTCCACCAGCGGCGAACGATTGTGAAGATCGAAAACATTGCCGCTTGTGAACCTGAACGTAATCAGGTGATCTCGGGAAGAGTCGTCAAGACCAGCGCAGTTCGATCGAGTCCTTTGCACCGGCGTCGCGAACCAATACGCCTGGAGCCCGACGACTTTATTTCGGGTTGCGGGATTGTCAGCGAGTTTAGCGCTACTGTGCGTAATCGATTACTTCGCCGTTCCAATAGCAATTGTACGGGCTGGAGCGGCCGCGATTGGTATTGCACTCAGAATTCGTTTGAGTTCGATCCCCAGTGCCTCCCCTTCTGATTCTGCACTGATTTGCCAGGCTCCGACCCCATAGTCCGCGTGATAAGTCGGGCTGATAAGCGCCGTTACTTTGTCTGCCCTAGGTATCAGCAGCAATGAAACGTCAGGCTTGATGCCCTTCCACTGGAGACTGTCGTGATAAATGTGCGCTGACTCCATTGCATCCAGGACGCTGGCGCGGGCGCTGCGATACTTCGCGTCGAAAACCAACAAGCGCTTCGTCGAAGGCGAGTCCAACGTCACGACGATGTCCAGATATCGCTCTCGCGATAAGCTTTGAAAACCGCGATGCGCAGGTTGATCACTCGCTGGGCATCGGACTTGGTAACATGCCTCAACGGTCACAAGCCGCTATTCCCCGCCACACGATTTCTTTTAAACCCACCGATCGATATTCACGACTCCAGACGAGTTCAGGAAACTGACGTTGCAGCTGTGAGACTACAGTTACAAAGCACCACCGCTCATAAACCTGCCATGTTGGGCTGACCCACAGCGTCTCATCAGGATCCTTTCCCAACCAACCTGAACGCAACGCGTACCAACCAAACCGATAAGCTCGCGCGTATGCAGACCGATCCCCATAGCGCCTCAGCCTCGCATACTGCAGATGCGCGTTGGTTAGCGCTCCATCATGGCCAATTCCAAACTGAGCCTCTTCTGTGCCCACAACGAGAGCCGGGTCGAAATCCAGAATAGCCTCAACCATGGCAGCGAATGCCTGGCCGCCGAGCTTATTATCAGCTGCTGAAACGTCCAGCCGGTAGATTGCGGCAGTCCGCCCCTGGTCATCCAGAAGCTCTGCCGCGACCTCATTTTCGCTAGCCCTACCCTCTATAACCAAGTCGTTGGCTGGCGCTCAGGCCATAATCGCTCGAACCAGACAATCACCTTGGCCGGACACCTACCTGAGCTCTCAGTCGGCAAAGTTCATATCACTGCACATGAGTTCGTCTTTAGCATGGACGAGAGCAATCGTTGGCGCGCTGCCATGTGCCTCTCACCACACTCGATTCGCTCTTGGGGGCTTCACCCGCCTTAAACCCGGAGAGGCTGCGGACTTCTGAAGCTTTCGATGCCTCTCCGAGTAAAGGACGAAGAAAGATATGGAAATGCATGGCATCAAAAGCTACGGCGAGAGACTTCAGTTCGCATATACCCTTCGTGGGTTTCCAAAACTCTACGCGCTGTCACACCGAATCGGTGTGACGGACAGCGCCCTCAGTCGGTGGTTTCGTTCAGAGCCAATCAGTATGGAGAACTTCGCCAAGCTGTGCGTCGAGCTGAACGTCAATGCCGATTGGCTTCTGCTCGGCCGTGGACAGCACTCGCTCGGCGCCATGCATGACGCGCCGCATCGCAAAGCGCTCGCGGACGTGATTGAAAGAATGGCCGACAACGACGTTCGTAACCTCGCCAAGTTTCTTGATGAAGTAACCACTCCAGCAACTTGAGCGCCACGCAATATTTTCAGGGCAATTCGTGAGCACTGCTCAACCGACTGAGCTTCACGAAGGGTCCGATATTGATAACTTCTAGATGCCCGAGCAATGACGCCTGGGTATGAGCTGGAGATCATCATGTGCACTAAGGAATCTGCAAAAGCTGATGTAGAAGTGAAGTTCGAGTCCCAGAAAACGTTCAGCCTCTTCGGTCGGAACATCTCAACTTGCCAAGCGGCCCTGGGGGCTGGTGCTCACGTGCAAGTCACCAACACAGAAGGCCTGAACTACCATCTGAATGTTTTCGCGAAATGCGAGTGCGACGGGCTTCTGAAGAGGCTCAACGTGGCAATCGACAAGTCCATAGGTAACCCTCCCGAAGGGTTGCGTGACGTCCCTTTCACTATCGACCGCACTTCCCATCCCGACTGGCGCTCTCGTCAAGCCTATCTTCGCGATGGTGTGGGATTTACGAGCAGGATCATCACCTGCGCATGGCCTGCCCTTGCGCCGCCTAAGCTGGGCAGCGTGCTAACCGGTGGAACTACGACGACAATCGACGCCACAGCCATCGACTCGCAGTTGGTTTATGCCATGACCGATGCTACCCCGGAGCAGGTCAGCGCATACTCTCACCTGAACCTCTACGCACAGGGGGCTGCGCGCGCCGTCCTGAAAAACAAGGGCGTGGACATCACCAATACGGACTATCTGCAGACGAAGCAATGGTTCGATGCTGTGGTTTACCAACTGACCGATCTGGGCTTTACCGTAAAGGCAGCGAGTGGCGGCCAGGTCAGGCAGGATGTCTCTTCAGGTGACGTGGACATCGGTAGTTTGCTGACCACCATCGTTGGCACGTATCTGGGAGCGACGGAACTCGAGAGTTTCAAGCAGCTCGCGACGCTCTTGGCCAAGGATCCCAACGATTCGGGCACCCACGACTTCATGACCTTCTGGTGGAACAAGGCCAGCACTAAGGACGGCCGCACGACTGTCGCCTTTGGCCCCATCAAGAACGACCAGGGCATGGCTTCGGTGACAGTGGTTTACCTCGTGTTGGATGTGGAATTCACAGACTGGCACTCACTGTTTGTCAGCTACCACCATGAAGGTGTAATGATCCGCAGCGCTGCCATTACCCTGGATCTCGACATGGAGGTCTACAGCAACAATGAAAAAGCAATCTTCGACGCCATCTCCGGCGCAGTCGCCAATCACATCAAGACTCAGGAACTGAGTTTCGACTGATAGTCGATCGATGCGGGGCTCCAGCACATATTCGCAACGCTGGAGCCCCGTTTTTTTGTGCAATGGCACTTTCCGCGCTGCCTTTCTTAGTCGACCGTGATCTGCCCTGAGGGACTGGCGCTAAGGAACGCGTAGACGGCTCACCACCCGATTAATCTCCCCTACCACCCGCCCCGTCGCCTCCTCGATCGTTCCCTCATTCCGACACAAACACCAACCCTGATCGGCAGCGGCCGCCTCAAACGCCTCAGTACAAGCGACATGCTCCTCCAGACCGCGAAGCACAGTACTGCTCAAGCCACGCCGTCGCGCCCCCGCCCTCGCCCACGAAATCTCCGCCGCCGTGACCACGCCAACATGCAGGTCGGGCACCTGAACGTTGCGATCACGGTTTAATTGCAGGATTTCAGCAAACGGGACTATCCGGCGAAACGCGGCATCGGACGGGTACCAGCGATCGATCAGGATGATGCTGTCGGCAGGCTGTTTGGTCAGCACGTGCTGGGAAATCCAGCTGCGGCTATCATCCAGGCGTTGGCAGACTTCCAATTCCAGATTCCGGTCGGGATGGCGGACGAGCCGGTTCACCAAGTGCATTGTCTCGCCCCTGAAAGGGCCGCTTTTTTTCTCGCACAGTCGGATCACTTTCTGGTTGTCTGCCCTCAGGACTTCAGTGATGGCCTCCAACAGCGAGGTTTTGCCGACGCCTTTGGGGCCATCAAGGGAAACAAACAGCGGACGAGTCATTGTTCACAGGCTTTAACGGGAAGTGGTGAACACTCTAACGGATTTTCAGGTTGAACCTATTCTGCTCAGGCGGACTCCCAAACCTGAATTCAGGAGAAACCTATGACCCAGACAGCTCTAGTCGTGGGCGCCAGCGGCATTGTCGGCAGCGCCATCACCCAGTTACTTATCGACAACCAGTGGCAGGTCGCCGCGCTGTCGAGGCATCCATCTCAACTTCAAGGCGTGATCCCTGTCGCGGCGGACCTTCAGGATCCAGCCTCTTTGGAACAGGCGCTGAGGGATGTGAAACCCACGCATGTGTTCATTACCACATGGTCGCGGCAAGCCACGGAGGCCGAGAACATTCGCGTCAATGCCGCCATGGTGCGCAACGTGCTCTCGGCCATTCGCCCAGCGAAAAGCGTCAAACACGTAGCACTGGTTACCGGCCTGAAACACTACCTCGGCCCGTTCGAAGCCTATGGTAAAGGCAGCCTGCCACAGACGCCGTTTCGCGAAGAACAGGGTCGTCTGGAAGTCGAGAATTTCTATTACGCTCAGGAAGACGAACTCTTCGCCGCGGCTGAAAAGGATGGCTTCACGTGGAGCGTTCATCGCCCGCATACCGTCACTGGGGTGGCCGTGGGCAACGCGATGAACATGGCAACCACCCTCGCCGTCTATGCCTCGATTTGCAAACACACCAATCGCCCTTTTGTGTTTCCCGGTTCCAGGGTGCAGTGGGACAGTCTCACCGACATGACCGATGCGCGGCAGTTGGCGAAGCAACAACTGTGGGCGGCCACCACCCCGGCTGCGGCCAACCAGGCGTTCAACGTCACTAATGGCGATGTATTCCGCTGGAAATGGATGTGGGGCCGCATTGCCGAATACTTCGACCTGCCTGCTGCCGATTATCCCGCTTCAGCCTCACCCCTTGAAAAGCAGATGGCTGACGATCAAGCCGTATGGACGCAAATAGTCGCGGAGCACGGTTTGAAAGAGTCCGACATTGGACGTCTGATTTCCCCATGGCATACCGATGCCGACCTTGGCCGCCCCATCGAAGTGGTCACGGATATGTCGAAAAGCCGCCTGATGGGCTTCACTGCCTACCAGGCGAGCGATCAGGCATTTTTCGACGTGTTCGACAAACTGCGGGAGATGCGCTTGATCCCCTAGGCGGTTCCAGACTGATAAGGTGGGCACCTGGCGTGCCCCCTCATTCAACAGTCATTTCCACGCCCTCGCCCCCCACATCTGCGACTTTCATTCGCCCTGTGAAATCCTCCTGCCAGTCACCGGCAGAACGCAGCCAATCGTATATCCCAACTCCAAAATAGCGCCTTCAACAGTTATCGCTCTGTATCCAAGTGTGTACGCAGGCAAACACGTTACACAACATTGATCTTCCCGCCCCCTCAGACACAAGCGAGATACACCAGCACGATGAACTGCGCCCACGGCCAGCGCAGTGCTCCTGTGCCTGACACCTGTCATTGGGAGCACCTGAACGGCTTCCACTTTCTTGACGACAAGTCGGAGGATTAAACCCATGCATACAAACGCGTCATCGGTCTTGAATCGGCTGCAACTTAATCTCGATCGCGCTGGGGACTGGATCGCCCCTTTGAGCCTGCGCGTTTTTCTGGCCTGGGAGTTTTTTGAAGCGGGATGGGAAAAGTGGAACGGTGAGAACTGGTTCCCCAGCATTCAAGGGGCCTTTCCTTTTCCCTTCAATCAGCTGCTGGCTACGTTCAATTGGCAGTTATCCATGTGGGCAGAACTGCTCTGTTCCATCGCTTTGCTTGTAGGCCTGGGAACACGCCTCTCGGCACTGATCCTCATCGTGGTCACCGTCGTGGCAACTGCCGCAGTTCACTGGCCAGCAGAGTGGTCGACATTGAGTGAGCTGGCTATGGGGTACTCCATCAGCAACAAAGGCTACGGCAATTTCAAGCTGCCGTTGATCTATCTCGTCGCACTTCTGCCACTGGTATTCACAGGCGCCGGCAAGCTGAGCCTGGATGCATTCATCGGTCGGTATCTCAAGCGTTTGAATGCACGCTGAGTGTTATCGCGTCACCGAGGTTATCGCTCTCAACCCCCGCTAGTTAATCAGGAGTTTCACCATGACCCATATTGATAAAGTGCTGTACACCGGCAAAGTCCATACCTCTTCGGGTGGACGCAATGGCACCGCCCTCAGTGACGATGGCCGACTGGATATAAAGCTGTCATCGCCTGGCACCTCTGGCGCCGGTACCAACCCAGAGCAGTTGTTCGCCGCAGGTTGGTCGGCCTGTTTTATCGGCGCGATGGGGCTTGCGGCGAGCAAGCTGAAAGTCACCCTCCCGGGTGACCTTGCCGTCGACGCCGAAGTGGATCTAGGCACAACAGATGGTGCGTATTTCCTCCAGGCTCGCCTCAACGTCTTCCTTCCGGGGCTGGATCGCAACGTCGCCCAAGACCTGATCGATACCGCACACCAGACATGCCCGTACTCCAAAGCGACGCGGAACAACATCAACGTGGTGATCAACCTCGTTTGAGCAGAACCGTGGCGGGTTTCAACCGCCCGATCCATGCCCGCCCGGCTGCCATAGGTGACCGTGGAGGTGGCGTGGATCGGGCGTTTCAGACGTCGAATCGGAGTATTTAGCTCATGCAAACGAACACTTCATCATCAACGCATTTAGATCCACAGCTTCCCCCTGCGGCGACCGTCGGGCTCGGGTTGCGCCGTGCGCTGCTCAACACGCTTCGTGACGCTCCAGTCGGTGATTTCGATTTTCTAGAGGTTGCTCCAGAGAACTGGATCGGCATCGGCGGCGCGCATGGAGCGGCCCTGCAGATGCTAGCTGAACGTTATCCGCTGTCATGCCACGGCTTGTCACTTTCGCTGGGTGGCAGTGCGCCGCTGGACGAATCTTTTCTTGAGCAAGTCCGCGGGTTTCTCGATCGCTTCAACGTGCCGTTCTATAGCGAACACCTCAGTTACTGCAGTGACGATGGCCATTTATACGACCTGCTGCCGTTGCCATTCACTGAGGAGGCAGTTCATCACGTTGCTGCGCGCATCCGCCGTGCACAGGACATTCTCGGTCGTCGTCTTGCTGTAGAAAACGTCTCCTACTACGCCGCTGCTCATCAGGACATGGACGAACTTGCTTTTACCAATGCAGTGCTTCGCGAGGCCGATTGCGACCTGTTGCTCGACGTTAACAATGTGTACGTCAACTCAGTCAACTCAGTCAACCACCGCTTTGATCCAGCGGTTTTCCTCGCCGGCCTGGAACCCGAACGCGTAGTCGCCATGCACGTGGCTGGGCATTACGACGAAGCCGAGGACCTGATCATCGACACCCATGGTGCGTCGGTCAAACCGGTAGTCTGGTCATTGCTGGGGCAGGCTTATGGCCTTTTCGGCGTGAAGCCAACCCTGCTGGAGCGCGATTTCAACTTTCCGTCCTACGACGAACTGGTGGCTGAACTGAATACCATCAGGCGCTTGCAACGCGACGCCAATGCTTTGGTGCGGGTGACCGTCGATGGCTGACTCCCCTTCAAGTTTGCACAGTCAGCAGCTCGCGCTGACCCGGTACCTGCGTGACCCGGACAGTTATGCGCCGCCAGCGCAGATGAATCCTGCAAGAGCGCAGGTCTACCTCAACCTGGTGTTGAACAATCTGTTGGGGTTGCTGGGTGGAACGTTTCCGGTGCTGATTGCCGTGCTGGGTGATGCCGGTTGGCGTGCGCTGGTACGACGTTTTTTGCGTGACTACCGCGCGCAAACACCACGCTTCGGAGAAATTGCTCGTGAGTTTGTAGACTTCGTAGCGAGCCTGGAAGACTCGCCCGGTCACGAACACCCTTGGTACCCGTTCTTGCCTGAATTGGCTCATTACGAGTGGGTGGAGATGGCGCTGCAACAGTTGGACGCTGCGCCTTTAAAGCCCAGTGATGCGGCGCATTTACTCGATCATCCCCTCAGGCTTTCCCCGCTCGTCTGGCCGCTGGCTTACACATGGGCCGTACATCGTCTCGGCCCAGGCCACTTGCCTTCTGAACCGCCAGAACAACCGACGTTGCTGCTGATCAGCCGTGTGCCGAGTGGCCAGGTGCAATTCTCCCAGGTCAGCCCTCTCGCGTTCCGTTTGTTGCAGCGGATCGAGCACTTCCCTGACATGGATGGACGAGCGCAGTTGCACGCTTTGGCTGCGGAGGCTGGTGCATCAGACGTGACCAGCTTCGTTGCTGACGCACTGGTGCTGCTGCGCAAGCTGCATGAGCAAGCTGTCGTCGGGGTAGCAGCGACACCCGTTTTAAAGCTGTTGTCCTGACTGACGCGCAAAGGCTGAGGTCAGTTTTTGTATCTCTATGTACCCAAACGCGAAGTCTTGGGATTGGCTTACAAATGCTCCGCTCGCCGATACATCACCGATACATGACTCCCGCTAAATAGGCCTGCCCGAATAGGGTCGCTCTGTCGAAGTGGACGACGCTTGCGCCCTTCCCCTTGAGCTTCCTTGAGGGTCTATCCGCCCTGTGGCATGAATCGCGGCGTCGCCGCGCAAAGCATCTGGAGAAGCACTATGTACCGTAAACCAATGTCGAACAAAACCAGTCTTGGCCTGGCCGCAATTGCTTTAGCCGGTGGCATGAGCCTGGCATCGTCTGCCGCTTTTGCTGTTGAGCCATTGCCCCAAGGCTACCAACTGGCATCGGCCGATAAAACCGGCGAAGGCAAGTGTGGCGAAGGCAAATGCGGCGCCAGCGAAGTCAGCGACAAGTCCGCTACTGCCGAAGGCAAATGCGGTGAAGGCAAATGTGGGGACGACTCTTTCGCTCGCACAGATACCGACCATGATGGCCTCGTCTCGCTTAAAGAGCTGCTGGCTGTAGCGCCTCAGGGCGGTGAAGAATTCAAAGCGATGGACACCAACCACGATGGTTTCCTTTCGGAAGGTGAGGTCTACAAGTTCAGAACCAACCAGTACATTTCCAACGGCAAGAAAGTACCCACCGAGCTATTTACCCGCATGAGCAAAGCGCAGAACTGATTCCTCCCGCCGTAGCATTCGCCCTCCCCGCGCCTGCAGCCAGGGAGGGCGATCTACTTTCTGCAAAGCGCTCAATGTTAAATGCGGATTGATTACACAGCGTTATAAGTGATGTTCTCCGCCCCTGATTTATCCCCTGAACGCAACACTCTAAAGTCCATCCCACTGCTCCCCTTTTCATATCGATGGGGTGCCTACAGGAGACTTATCCCATGCCTTTCATCAGCGTTCGTATCACTCGCGACGGCGTTACCAAAGAACAGAAATCCCAAGTCATCGCCGAGATCACCAAAACCATGCAAACCGTCCTTAACAAGGACCCGCACCTCACCCATATCGTCATTGAAGAGGTCGACACCGATAACTGGGGCTATGCCGGAATTACCACCACCGAGTACCGCCAACAGCTGGCGGAGTCGAAGAAATGACTTTCCCCGTCCGTATCGACTTTGTGTCGGATGTGGTGTGCCCCTGGTGCGCACTCGGCGCCACAGCGCTGGAACAAGCCATCGCGAACGTTGCCGGCGAGGTTGCCGTAGAACTGACCTTCAAGCCGTTCGAACTGAACCCGGACATGCCGGCCGAGGGCGAGCACGCCATCAAGCACATGATGCGCAAATACGGGCGCAGCGCCGAAGAAGTCGCCTCGCGCAATGAAATGATCGTCGCGCGTGGCAATGCCATCGGTTTTCAGTTCGACCTGGAAAAGCGCAGCCATTTCTACAACACCTTCGATGCCCATCGCCTTCTGCTGTGGGCCGTGCAGGAAGGCCGCCAGGTCGCGCTGAAGAAAATCCTGATCGAGGCTTATTTCACCAATGGCGCGAACCCCTGCGACCACGAAACACTGGTGCGCCTGGCCGGTGAAGCGGGACTTTCAACCACCCGCGCCCGCGAGATTTTGACTAGCGAGGCGTTCGCTCTCGAGGTCCGTGAACTTGAGAGTTTTTACCTTGAGCGCGGGATTAACTCGGTCCCGGCCATGGTACTGAACGGTCGTCAGTTGGTGTCCGGATCGCTATCCGTCAAGGAATACGAACAAATCCTCAGGCAAGTCGCACGAGAGTCCGCCACTGCCTGACAAAGCGACTTAACTGCAATCTCAGTTATTAAGCATTTCGCCGGGGCTTGTTGAAGTGACCGCCCCACTTCCTTCCATCAACGTCAAGTGAACCGTCATGCCTCACGACTTGAATCAACTGGAAACTGCGCTGGCTGCTTACCCCCGAGTGGCGCTGCTGGAAGGCCCGACACCGATTCAGAAGCTGTCCCGCCTGAGCCGGGCCGCCGAGCTGCATGGCTGCGATCTCTACGTCAAACGCGATGACCTGATGGGCCTCGGCGGCGGTGGCAACAAACTGCGCAAACTCGAATTTTTGCTTGGCGAAGCATTGGCCGAAGGCGCGGACACACTGGTTACCTGGGGCGGTTTTCAATCCAATCACGCCAGGCTGACCGCCGCCGTCGCGGCCCGCCAAGGTTTGGCCTGCGAGCTTATCCTGACCCCGTCTGCGGTGCGCAGCGATGATGATTTTTGTCATAACGGCAACGTATTGCTCGATGGCCTGTTTGGCGCAAAGGTCCATCGACTGCCGCGGGGTCAGACGCCGGACAGCTACGCTGGCGAATTGCTCAGCGCGCTCAAAAGCCAAGGCAAAAAACCCGTCCTCATACCATTGGGCGGCTCCAGCCCCAGGGGCAGTCTGGGCTACGCCGCTTGTGCGGGAGAGATTCTCCGTCAGGCGGACGCGCTCGGCGTTCACTTCGAGCGGATCATCATCCCCAACGGCAGCGCAGGGACCCATTCAGGACTGCAGGCCGGTCTGGCACTGGCTCGATCATCAACCGAAGTGATCGGCTACTCGGTGTTGGCAACTGAGGAGCAGGCCACGGCCGCGACCCTGGAAAAAACTCGGGAAACCTTGCAGCTCCTGGACCCGTCCGCAACCCTTGTGGAAAGCGCAATCACTGTGGATGGCAGTCAACGTGGCGACGCCTATGGCGCCCCCACCGAATCGATGCTCGAAGCGGTCCGGCTGCTGGCCTCCGTTGAGGGCTTGCTGACGGATCCGGTCTACGGTGGCAAGGCCTTCGCCGGGTTGCTCGCTGCCGTGCGCCAAGGCGATTACCCGGCGGGAAGCAATCTGCTGTTTGTGATGACCGGCGGCTTGCCCGGCCTCTTTGCCTACCGCAGCGCCTTCAACTGACTTGAGCTTTGTCGTCGTCATAAAAAACTGGTGCCCGGGCGAGCCCACGGCATCGGTCACTCAACTTGCGTGGAGTACATCGTCATGTCGAACGCCCCTTATCCGCTGAACCGCACCGCTTACCTGCTGGTCGATCCATACAACGATTTTCTCTCGGAAAACGGCAAGGTCTTTCCCTTGATCAAGCCGATTGCCGAACAGGTCGGGCTGCTCGACAACCTGCGGGCGCTCGATCGCGCCGTACGGGCGCAGAACATTCCGGTGGTCATCGTGCCGCACCACCGCTGGGAACATGGCGACTATGAAGGCTGGGACCATCCAACACCGACCCAATGCAAAATCATGCACATGCACCACTTCGCACGCGGTGAATGGGGCGGCGAATGGCATCCCGATTTCGCGCCGAAGGACGGCGACATTGTCGTGCAGGAACATTGGGGCTCCAGCGGCTTTGCCAATACCGACCTTGATTTTCGTTTGAAGCAGAAAGGCATCACCCACGTCATCATCGTCGGCCTGCTCGCCAACACCTGCATCGAAGCGACCGCCCGCTACGCCTCGGAACTGGGCTACCACGTCACGCTGGTGCGCGATGCGACCGCCGCTTTCCGTGCGGAAATGATGCACGCCGCCCACGAGTTGAACGGGCCGACTTTCGCTCATTCAATCGTCACCACCCAGGAATTGATTGAGGCGCTTGCAGCGCAGGTGTAATGGCGAGGAACCTCACCGATTTCGCCAGTTTGCCGTAGCGCGCTCACTCCAAGGACAACTCAGCGCTTGATCGACCGCCAATAAGAGCTGTGCAGAAATCAGCTTGAGCCACCTGTTCGTGTCGGCTTCAATGGCAGGAAAATTCGCTGATGGTCGATGTAGATCCGTCTTCCCGGCGAAACGCTTCTACAACATTTGCTCGCGTAGAAAATCGATGAACGCCATCGTCCGCGCTGAACGTCGTCGCTCGCGGCTGAGTACGGCGCTGACAGGCAGCGCGCTGGTCTGATAGTTGTCGAGTACGGTACTCACCCTGCCCTGCTCGACGTCAGCTGTGAACAGCCATTGCGGTGAGAGGGAAATACCCAGGCCGCAGAGCACCATTTCGCGGATAGCCTCGCTGCTGTAAGTGGGCGAAGCGGTCGACGGGTTCACCCCGGGCCAGGAAGTCTTCGGCATGCCCGGCGGGATCGGCGGTGCCCAAGGCACCATGGCCGAGTACATTGCCGTGGATGCCCGGCTGATCGCGGTCAAGCCACACGCCCTCAGCATGCGTGAGGCGGCTGCATTGCCTTTGGTATTCATCACCGCATGGGAAGGTCTGGTCGATCGCGCCAATGTTCGCTCCGGTCAGCGCGTCCTGATTCATGGCGGCGCGGGTGGGGTCGGCCAAGTGGCTGTGCAACTGGCCAAGGCTCGTGGTGCCGATGTCTACGCCACCGGCTCGGCGGGCAGTCTCGACTTCATACGCTCGCTGGGGGCGACGGCGATCGACTATCAGGCACAGAGCGTTGAGGATTATGTCGAGCACTACACCGCCGGCGAAGGGTTCGACATTGTCTACGACACCGTCGGCGGCAGCACGCTGGATGCATCATTCCAAGCCGTGAAAGCCTATACCGGGCACGTGCTGAGCTGCCTAGGCTGGGGCCAGCACAGCCTGGCACCGTTGTCGTTCAAAAGTGCCACCTACTCGGGGGTTTTCACTCTGGCTCCGCTGCTCACCGGCAAAGGACGCGAACATCACGGCGCTATCCTGCGCGAGGCCGCTGCGCTGGCCAATGCGGGTCAACTGACGATCCGCGTGGATCAACAGCACTTTGCAATGCAAGACGTCAACGAGGCGTTTCGCCAAGTCGCCGAAGGCCGCGGCAAGGGCAAGACGGTGATCGAGTTTGTGGGTGCATAGTTCCTTGTAATCTTTTTAGAGCGCACTCGGCCAAAAGCGTCCGCCTTTGGCCGTTAGTTGCCACACAAGGGCAACCGCTTTCGGCCAAGAGCTGCCGCCCCCATGGTCTTCTCCAGCCCAAAACGCTGTCGCCAGTTGCTGCCGAACGTATGGCACACCTATTGGCATGGGCCGCACACCATATGGATGGCAACCCGATCCCTGTAGGCGGCTCTTTCTATGAGAGCTGGCCTCTCACCCATTTGTAATTACCTGGCCTGAACAAACCGCTGCTCAAGGTTTTCTTTTGCATTGCTCTTCGGGCGCACCATATCCCCAAGTGATGATGGCTTCGGCCTTATGTTCCCAAAGCGATTCATTACGCCCAACGTACTTGATGCCAATGCCACTGAGTTGCTGGTACATCAGCGATACGCTGTCGCCACGCTCGGCTATTAATGTCGGCGGATCAGTTTCGAAGAACCTGACAGTTACCTCGTTTGCAGGGTTGCCGTCGCATTCGTAAATGACAGGCCCAGTGCCAGAGATCAGTCGGTACCGTGCTTGCAACTCAGCGATGCGGTTATGGTATTCCATGCGCAGGCATGCACCGACGTCATCACTCTTCCAGCAATCGTCCCGCCCCTTGATCCACCCCCGCTGCTCTGCTTTGAGCATTGGTGGATGCTCGTTGGCGGCCTTAATACTGGCACTGGCATACACTGCCGAGAGTTTGCGATCGAGGGCAGATAATTCCTTGTCTTCACATATCAATGCTTCGATACCGCCAGGCTCCGCCTTTGAGCAATCGTAAGATGGACCAGGTGACGAACTGATAGCCGACGATGTTCCCGTGCGCGCCCCGGTCGACTGTATCGCACTGATTTGCTGATCAATGTAATTGCACCACTGTTCGGAGCTTCGCTGAGGGACATCTGACCCATCTTGAACCCCCAACTTTGTCTCGATCACTGACTTCCATTCGTCAGAACCTAGATCCGGTCCGTGCCCTTGCATATCAGCCGTATGCATAACCTTATCGACCGATTGATACCACGTGTTTGAGCATTGAGATTGCGCCTTGGCAACGCCTGTGACGCCAATCAGTAGCAAAACCAAATATTTGCGCATGTGCGGTTTCCCTGGATTTACGCAGTCGCCGACCAGTCATCTTAGCCGGTCTCATCCGCTAGCGAACGGTGAGTCAATAGTGATTGCAGCATAAGAAGTCCTCGCTGCGCAGGCACGCCTGATGCGTCCAGGCCTCCAGCACAGTTCGGGTTTGCTCAGCAATTTCCAGATGTCGATATTTGGCGATTGTGTATGTACATGGTGGTGCCCTCCACGTGGGTGAAGGACCGGGGTGGATCAGTCGCGCGGCACCGTTGTCGGATTCGGCCAGAAGCAGACACTTGAAAAGCTCAACGATCAGGTTCTCATGTCATGAAATCATCCGGCTGCCGTACCATCGGTACATCGACAAAACGGAGGTTGATATGGGAAATGGTCAGGGCAAAAAGGTCGTTGTCATTGGGGCAGGCATCGTTGGCGCGTCATTGGCGTATCACTTGGCAGGTAAAGGCGCGAATGTCACTTTGGTAGAAGCTGAAGATATAGCTTCGGGAGTGACTGGCAGCTCATTCGCTTGGCTCAATGCCTCACACCCCGAACCCGACCCAATCGCGCAACTGCGCGGTTCTGCCATCAAGGAGTACCGCCGACTCGAAACGCAGCTGCCAGGTCTGGAGATAAGATGGACAGGCGCCTTGTCTTACAGTGCGATGGCGATTGAGGCACTGCCAGTCTCAGGTCACCAGGCTTCGGCAAACCTGGTGTCTCGATCGCAGATCCTCGACTTGGAACCAAATCTCAAGAACCCTCCCCAGTCTGCTCTGTATGCGGCTGAAGAAGGAGCGCTGGACGCAGTGGCAGCTACGCATGCGTTGATCGCAGGTGCGCAGGCATATGGGGCAAAGATTCTCACTCAGACGCGAGTGCTCGGTTTTGTAACCCAGAGTGCAACGGTGACTGGAGTCGAAACAACGACAGGCAGCCTCGATGCCGATATTGTCGTACTGGCAGCCGGGGCAGGCATCACGAAACTGACAGACATGCTTGGAGTGTCCCTGCCAATAGAGGCCTCCCCTGCCATTTTCATCCGTTACAAGTCACAACCCGACCTCGTACACACCCTCATATCCAGCCTTGAAATGGAAGTGCGGCAAAGTTCGGATGGTGCGTTGCTCGCGGCGGAAGATTATCTGAACGATGCCGTGGAAAATCAGCCGGCAGCGATAGCGCTTCGCACTGCCAAGACAATCCAGAACGAACTCCATGGTGTCGTCTCCATAGAACCGGAACGGGCTTGTGTCGGCCTCAGGCCCATGCCTGCCGATGGCATCCCCATCATCGGTTATCTCCCCAATATAGGTGGCGTCTACGTTTGTGCAATGCACCCTGGAATTACTTTGGCGGCGATAGTGGGACGTCTGGCCAGCGAAGAGATCATCGATGAAAAGGTGTCCAGTGCCCTTTGCCCATGCCGGCCTGATCGTTTTTTTGCAAGCGGAGGGAAGCCTCTTGTGAGGCAGAAATCGGCCAAGAGCAGACGTTCGAACCTAAGATAATGCGATGAAGGGAAAAACTAGAATGACAGCACCTCTGACCAGTAACGCAGCAACCCAGCCTGGGCCTATTACCGGGATCGGCGCGTCAGCCTGAACTGTGGCCAATTGTCCAGGAAACCCGGGGCGTCATTTCGCCCGAAGCAGACACTACGCGCGACGTATTTGCCTGATGGCCCAACGCCTGAGTAGAATGCGATTCATTATCAATCATGTATGTCCCGGGATGCCGATGCGTAGCGACGAAACACTAGGTACTGCAGATCCAGGGCTGCTCTATCGCACCCACTTCTCGTGGTTACAGGGCTGGCTGATTCGGCGCATCGGCTGTCGCGACAACGCCGCAGATCTGGCGCAGGACACTTTCGTCCGTGTGCTCAAACACCGTCATCAGTCCGGCGCCCTGCGCGAACCACGTGCTTATTTGAGCAGCATTGCCCGAGGGTTGATGATTGATCAGTATCGTCGTCGCGAACTCGAACGCGCCTACCTGGAAAGCATCACGTTGCTGCCGCAACACGAGGTTCCCTCGGAAGAAAACCGGCTGATGATTCTTGATGCGCTCGAGCGCATAGACCGTCTGCTCGACTCGCTTAAACCAAGAGTACGCCAGGCGTTTTTATTTGCCCGACTCGACGGTCTGACCTGCGCGCAAATCGCCGCAAAGCTCGGTGTTTCCCGCGCGACGGTGGAGCGCGACCTGGCCACGGCCCTGCAACACTGCTACCGCTTGCGTTATGTCGAGGCCTGAGCCCGAGGCGCTGGATCCGGCCATTGTCGAGCAGGCGATCCAATGGCTGGTGCGCCTTCGCTTCAATCAAGCCGATGAACAGACACAGCGCTCGTTTGAACACTGGCTGCAGCAGCGCCCGGAGCATGGATTGGCGTGGCAGCGTGTGGAAACGCTGGGCGATGAATTCGAAGGCGTGCCAGCTCAGCTGGCTCGACAAACCCTTAAGGGCGCCCAGCATGGAATGCGCCGGCGGGAAAGCCTGAAGCTACTGGGCGTATTGGCGACGGTCGGCACGGCAGCCTGGCTCGGCCGCGACTACACCCCCCTGCCCTCCATGCTGGCACAACAACGCAGCAGCACCGGCGAGCAACGACGTTTCGAACTCGATGATGGCAGCCTTATTCAGCTCAATAGCGATAGCGCCGTCGACAGCGATTTCGACGCCCAGCGGCGCCTGATCATCCTGCGCCGTGGTGAAATCATCGTGAATGTCGGCGCGGATCAACACTCGCCGAAAGCGCGACCACTCTGGGTGCAATCACGCGACGGAATGATGCGAGCCCATAGCTCGCGCTTTCTGGTCCGCGAGCGTGACGACGGCACTCTGGTCGCGGCCCAGGAAGGATCAGTCACGGTGTTCCCCGGCTCCAGTCAAACGCCTGCGAGCCGCAACGTCCTGGCAGGAAACCAACTGCTGTTCACCCCAAGCGGCACCCGAACGTTCAGGGACAACGGCCTTGATCCATGGGGTTGGGGTGACGGAGTGATCAGTGCGAACCATATGCGCCTTGGGGACTTTATCGCGGAGTTGTCGCGTTATCGCCCAGGAGTCTTGCGCTGCGCCGAAGAGGTCGCTGATCGTCGCGTTTCCGGCACTTTCCAGCTCGCCGACAACGATCGGGTCTTGGCATTGATCGCGCAGTCACTGCGCCTGCACATTGATTACCGAACCCGTTATTGGGTCACCGTAACCGCTGCCACCTGACTCCACCTGAATATTTTTTCGCTATCTGAAAAATAATGAGGTGGTTTCTCATTCTCGTTCGACCTCTAAGGAAGGCCGGAATACAGGC
>Ga0308171_1001835_pt1 | contig 25735 bp, 16 predicted proteins | sample PhyGR1_FD_202135 | JGI IMG/M metagenome (GOLD analysis project Ga0308171, IMG submission 202135) | Phyllosphere microbial communities from UC Gill Tract Community Farm, Albany, California, United States - DLSLSG.R1 | ecosystem: Host-associated > Plants > Phyllosphere > Unclassified | place: USA...
TATGACGACGATCCTTTGAGCGGACCTTTGGCGAATGAAATGGGAATTGTGATGGGAACTTCGCACCACGAACCCATGGCTTTGGCGCAGACCGATTGGCACCGATACATCAAGAAAAATAACCTGCCTAATGTCTGGGATTATTCTAAAAATGAGAAAGTTTTGAAAGAATTCTGGAAATCAGGATTGGAGAGAAGCAAAAACTGGGAAAAACTCGTAACAGTCGGAATGCGTGGCGACGGCGACGAAGCGATGGGAGAGGGAACCAATATTTCACTCCTCGAAAAAGTAGTGAATGACCAGCGGAAAATCATTGCTGATGTGACAGGAAAAAGACCTGATAAAACACCACAAGTTTGGGCTTTGTACAAAGAAGTTCAGGATTATTATGACAAAGGAATGCGTGTTCCGGATGATGCAATTTTACTGTTTTGTGACGACAATTGGGGTAATGTAAGAAAACTTCCGGACCTTTCAAAACCTTTGCACAAGGGCGGTTACGGAATGTATTACCATTTTGATTATGTGGGCGGACCAAGAAATTCTAAGTGGATCAACATCAGCCCGATTCAAAGAGTTTGGGAGCAGATGAATCTTTCTTACGAACACAAAGTTGATAAGGTTTGGGTTGTGAATGTTGGCGACTTAAAACCGATGGAATTCCCTATCAGCTTTTTCCTGGAAATGGCCTGGAATCCGAAACAATTTAATTCTAAAAACCTTTTGGAATATACTGGAAAATGGTCAGCCCAGCAGTTTGGCGAGAAACGCGCAAAAGAAATTGCCGGAATGATTAATCTTTATGCCAAATATAATCGCCGAGTAACGCCGGAAACATTGGACAGCAAAACATTCAGCCTTGAAAATTATAATGAATTTGAAACCGTTTTAAATGATTACAGAGCGTTGGCTTTGGAAGCTTTGCGATTGAAAGAGCAGATTCCGGCAGAATATCAGGATGCCTATTATCAACTGGTTTTGTATCCGATTGATGCGTGCAGTAATTTGTATGAAATGTATTATGCCGTTGCCAAAAACAGGGAATTGGCTGCCAAATACGACTTGAAAGCCAATTATTATGCTGATAAAGTGAAAGAATATTTTGACAGAAACGCCTATTTGGACAATCAGTACAACAATGTGATTGCGGGCGGAAAGTGGCAACATATGATGGATCAGATGAAAATAGGTTACAAAACCTGGGCGGACGAAAAACAAAATATTATGCCGGAAGTGACTTACGTTTATGATGATAATGCCTCTAAAAATAAAGTATTTCAGGAGAAAAACGGTTATGTTTCCATTGAAGCTGAGAGTTTTGCCAGAATGAATAATTCAGACCGAATCCATTGGGAAGTGATTCCTGATTTCGGGAAAACCAAATCCGGTGTAACAACTTTTCCACAAAATGCCTATCCGAAATCTGATGAAAATATCTATTTGGAATATGATATTAATTTTGAATCAAAAGGTGAGTTTGAACTTCAGTTATTATTAGCTCCGACTTTAAATTTCAATCATAATAAAGGACTCCGTTATGAAATTTCCTTTGATAGACAAACGCCGGAGGTCGTTAATTTCAACGGTCATTACAAAGGCGAACTGGGAAGATGGCAATCTGAACACATCATCAAATCTAATACAAAACATAAGATTTCGCAACCAGGAAAACATACATTACGTTTCAGAGTTCTGGAACCGGGAATTGTTTTGGAGAAAATATTAATCAATACAGGTGGATTAAAACCAAGTTATCTGGGAGCTCCGGAAAGTGAAGTTTCAGCAGAAAAATAAAAAATTACACACCAATCATAAAAACCAATCATAACATATTGAGCTAAATTAAAATCTATGTCAAATTAAAATCAAATTATTACTATGAGAAAAATCGTCAATTTAGTACTTGCTGCTATGACAAGTATTGTATTCATGGAGAATTTTAATGCACAGAGTACACAGAACGCAAAAGTAAAAATTGATAAGAATATTACTTATCAGAACATTACAGGATTTGGAGGATTTGTCTGCAGTCCGCAGTTTGCTTACAATCATATGACACCCGCAGAAATTCAGAAACTTTGGGGAACCGGCGCTACCGATGCGGGGTACAACATGCTGAGGTTGTATATTCCGGAAGATCCTGCCAACTGGCCACAGGTTTTGGCAACGGCACAGCAGGCGAAAGCGATGGGACTGATTGTTTTTGCAAGCCCGTGGACGATGCCAGCGGCGTGGAAAACCAATAATAATTCAAATGCAGTTTTTGTTGATGCGAATGGCATACAGCAAATAGGATATTTGAAGCCTGAACACTATCAGGATTACGCTTTGCATCTTAATAGTTTCGTGACGTATCTTGCGACAAACGGCGTGGCGCTCGATTATATTTCCATTCAAAATGAGCCGGATGAGATGGCGCAATATGCAGGCTGCATCTGGACACCGACGCAGATTGCAGCTTTTGTGAGAGATTACGGTCAGTTGATTAACTGCAACGTTATCGCTCCGGAAAGTGTAGGTTTTACAGATAATTACGCCAACTCCTTTTTGAATACGGCAACGATGGCTAATTTTGAAGTTTATGGCGGACATCAGTATGGAAATATGCAGTCTATTTACAAGCAATTTCAAAATAATAACAAACAAATTTGGCAGACCGAATATCTGATCAACTGGAATTCCAATTCCAGTATTCCTGCAAGAGATTTTAGCTGGGCAATCGACGGTTTTACTTTTGCGAGAAGTGTGAATAGTGCAATGTTGGGTAATGTCAACGCTTGGGTTCATTACGCTTCAAAAAGATATTACGGAATGATGGGTGACGGTACCAACGGAACTGTTGCCGGTGAAATGACAAAAAGAGGGTATATTTTATCTCAGTTTGCAAAAACAACAACAGGTAAAAGAAGAATTGATGCTAAGTGGGAAGTATCCAACGGTTTATTGGAAGGATCATCCTATATTTCGCAGGACGGAAATCAGATTACATTAGTGGTCATCAATTCATCTGCGAATACTTATAATCTGAAAGCAGATCTACCGTTTTTTACAAATTCAGGAACAAGTACGACGACTTCGCAAACTTCGGATATGGTTTCAGTTCCATTTACATTTCCTGCTGACACGTTCAGACCGCAAATTACTGTGAGCCCTTCGAGTGTAATGACATTTGTTTTTAATAAAAGTGGAGATAGACCTGTTTCAACCATGATGGGAACCGAGGTCCATTACAATAAAATTGAAACACAGATTACAACAAATCCGGCTTTTGGGACAGGCTATCAGCTATCTGGCCAGACGGTTACATTTTATAATTCTACACCTCTTATCAGTTCAAATACTACCTCATCGAATGGATACCTAACATTAAATGATCGTTATAATAAATTAATATTTAATGTTTTAAGTTATACGACAACAGGTTCGCAAAGTTCTTCAAACACAACTTTGTATTATGTTGACAGTAATGGTACACTGAGAAATTACAATTACGGAAGTGTTGCATTTCCGGCGCCGGGATCAGGCAGTTTCAATTTGGTATTTGATATTTCAAGATCTGTTCTTCCATTTGGATGTAAAGGAATTATCGGTTTGAGAAGCGGAAACTACAGTTCTATTTTAACACTAAATTTGGGTGATGTTTACTTTAATATAGGAAACGAAAGAGCTTCAAAATTCGAATCCGCATACACTTCGACTGATAGTAATCTGATGGATGCACTAGAAAATGAATATTACACGTCATTAGATTTTAGAAATGTTACGGGAATTAATTCAACATCAAATTGGATAAATGCTTCTCAAAACCTAAACAGTTTGTTGTATGTTAATAATTCTGTAGCTAACAGCAATACAAACATCGTTTCCGGAAATATCTGTAATACACTTACGTTGTCAGATTCAGGTAAAGACTTTCAGGTTCCGTTTAATTTTTCGGCGACTGCAGCTACTTACAGTAGAGTTTTCAACGGTTACGAAGTATTGTTGTTGCCCTTTGAAGCAAACATACCTTCAGGCGTGAATGTTTATCTAATGTCACCTGGTTCTACAGGAATATCATGTTCAGCCATTTCGGGCGGAATAATTCCGGCAAACACCCCAGTGCTTGTCAATGCAACAGGAAATATTACTTTTACGGGTACGGGTAATGTTTCTACACCAAAAGCAATCACAGTAAACCAAATGAATGGCGTTTATCAAACCATCAAGGTTCCGGCTAACAGTTACGTTTTAAAAACAGAAGGGGGTGTGACGGGATTTTACAAAGTTTCGGCAGGAAGTGAGCCAATTATTAATCCTTTCCGTGCATATCTTACAGAAGAAAATGTGTATACAGCTGCCATGCTTCCTCTTAATTTCTCCGTATTAGCCGTAGAAAATAACAATCTACAAAAAGATGAGGTTAAAATATATCCAAGTCCTGCAAAATCAGAAATTTTTGTTGAATTAAAAGTAAAAGACGCAACTGCAAATATTTTCGATTCAAGAGGTGGAGTAATAAAATCCGTATTGAAAATGACAGCAGGAAAAAATCGTATCGACATCAACGAATTTTCTGCAGGTACTTATTTCATCGAGGTTTCTTCTAAAGGCACGAAAATAATTTCACAGAAATTTATTAAACAGTAATATTTAAATCAATTAATTCTCCAAAGCCATCAAAATCAATTTGGTGGCTTTACGTTTAAGTAAATATAAGTGTTGTTTTTACATTTATTTAAAATAGAATCTTATATTTGTTTTATTGCAAAAAGGCAAAATCTGCTTGCTTTTACAAAAACATTAACTTAGAAATTTTCACTAATCTCATGAAAAAACTTTTCTTAAATATATCGATTTTCGTCTTTGCCCTATCATCGGCACAAACTTTCAAATATCCTTTCCAAAACCCAAATCTTCCCGTCGAACAAAGAATTGAAAATCTTCTCGGATTATTAACGGTTGACGAAAAAATCGGAATGATGATGGATAATTCCAAAGCTGTTCCCCGTTTGGAAATTCCGGCGTATGGTTGGTGGAACGAAGCACTTCACGGCGTTGCAAGAGCAGGTACAGCTACCGTTTTTCCTCAGGCAATCGGGATGGCGGCAACCTGGGATGTTCCTGAACATTTGAAAACATTTGAAATGATTTCTGATGAAGCCAGGGCAAAATATAATAAATCTTTCGATGAATCCAACAAAACAGGACGTTACGAAGGTCTGACTTTTTGGACACCCAATATCAACATTTTCCGTGATCCCAGATGGGGAAGAGGCCAGGAAACATATGGTGAAGATCCTTATCTGACTTCCGTTTTAGGCGTTGCAGCAGTAAAAGGTCTGCAGGGAAATGACCCGAAATATTTTAAAACCCACGCCTGCGCTAAACATTTTGCCGTTCACAGCGGTCCGGAATGGAACCGACATTCTTACAACGCAGAAGTTTCCAAAAGAGATTTATACGAAACCTATCTTCCGGCCTTCAAAGCATTAGTTTTAGAAGGAAATGTGAGGGAGGTGATGTGTGCCTACAATGCATTCGACGGACAGCCGTGTTGCGCCAACAATACTTTATTGACAGAAATTCTACGTGGAAAATGGAATTATGACGGAATGGTGGTTTCCGATTGTTGGGCGTTGGCAGATTTTTATCAGAAACAATACCACGGAACGCATCCTGACGAAAAAAGCACCGCAGCGGATGCTCTGAAACATTCCACAGATTTGGAGTGTGGCAGTACCTATAATAATTTAAATAAATCTTTAGCAAGCGGTTTAATCACAGAAAAAGACCTCGATATTTCAATGAGAAGAATTCTGAAAGGTTGGTTTGAATTAGGAATGCTCGACCCGAAATCTTCCGTGCACTGGAACTCAATTCCTTATTCTGTTGTGGATTCTGATGAGCATAAAAAACAGGCTTTACTGATGGCTCAGAAATCAATTGTGTTGATGAAAAATGATAAAAATGTTTTGCCTTTAAACAAAAATATCAAAAAGATTGCGGTTGTAGGACCAAACGCTGATGACAGCTTGATGCAGTTAGGAAATTACAACGGAACACCTTCATCAATTGTAACGATTTTAGATGGAATTAAAACCAAGTTCCCAAATGCTGAAATCATTTACGAAAAAGGAAGCGAAGTGGCCGACCCGTCGTCCAGAACTTCATTGTATCAAAATTTCTTAAGCCAGAAAAATGGCGAAAAAGGAATGAAAGTGGAGTTTTTCAATAACAATGAATTCAAAGGAAAATCTGCTAATATCTCAGTCAATAAAACCGGAATTAGCTATAATAGTTTTGGCGGAACTCAACTTGCACCTAATGTTGGAAGAGAAAATACTTCGGCAATTATTTCCGGCGTTTTTAAAAGTTTATACACTGGTGATGTTATCTTTTCGGCTTCAACATCAGATGTTTACACACTTTTTATTGATGGGAAAGAAATCGCAACCAGAAAAGGTGCCGACGCAAGACATCCTTCAGAATTTCCTGTAAAAATGGAAAAAGGAAAGGAGTATAACATTGAATTGCGTCACACTCAAAAAGGAAAATATGTAAGCATCACTTTCGATGTTTACAGAAAAGACCCTGTGAATTACGCTTCAGTAAAGGAAAAAGTGAAAGGTGCTGATATTATTATTTTCGCGGGTGGACTTTCGCCAAGTCTTGAAGGTGAAGAAATGCTGGTGAGTGCAGAAGGTTTCAAAGGTGGCGACAAAACATCCATCGAGCTCCCTAAAGTTCAGCGTGAGTTGTTGGCAGAGTTAAGAAAAACAGGAAAACCTGTCGTTTTTGTATTGTGTACAGGAAGTTCACTTGGTCTGGAGCAGGACGAAAAAAATTACGATGCTTTACTGAATGCATGGTATGGCGGACAGGCGGGTGGAACTGCCGTTGCAGATGTTTTGGCAGGAGACTACAATCCGTCAGGAAAATTACCGATTACATTTTATAAAAATTTGGAACAACTTGATAACAATCTGTCAAAAACCAGCAAACATCAGGGTTTTGAAAACTATGATATGCAGGGAAGAACTTACCGTTATATGACAGAAAAACCTTTGTATGCTTTCGGTCACGGCTTAAGTTATTCTAAATTTAATTATGGTGATGCCAAATTGAACAAGAATACCATTAATACAACTGAAAATACAACGATTACCATTCCTGTTAAAAATGCTTCAAAACGTGACGGTGAAGAGGTTGTAGAGGTTTATGTAAAAAGAAATAATGATGCTTCGTCGCCTGTAAAGACTTTGAGAGCTTTCGAAAGAGTTTTCATCAAAGCTGGTGAAACAAAAAATGTTCAGCTTACTATTTCTAATGATTCGTTCAAATTTTATGATGAAAAAGTGGATGATTTAGCGTCAAAAACAGGAAACTATACCATTTTCTACGGTGGAACTTCTGATGAATCAGGTTTGAAAAGTCTACAATTACAGGTTAAATAAATTCTGAAAACAATCCTGAATCTTTTAATAATGAAAACAAAATCCAAAATATTCACAATCGCATTTTCTTTAAGCATAACCTTCTTCTCAGCACAAAATGGAAATGTAAAGAAGCACTTTCTCGATTTGGACGGAACTTCCACCAACATCAAAATTCAGCCGACGATGTACGGAATTTTCTTCGAGGATATCAACTTCGCAGCAGACGGTGGATTGTACGCAGAACTCATCAAAAACCGAAGTTTTGAGTTTGATGAGCCTTTAACAGGTTGGAAACAACCCAACACAAAAACATTGTCTCCGAATCTGGATTCCGGCTTTCTGACAATTATAACAGACAGGTCTAAAACCAATAAAAACTACGCAAGAATCACAGTTTGGAATGATAAAAACTATTCTCTAGAGAATGAAGGTTTCAGAGGAATCGGACTTCATCAGGATGAAAAATATGATTTCAGTTTTAATTTAGAAAATGTTTCGGGCAATATATCAGCTGTCAATGCAAATCTCATTGATGAAAACGGAAAGATAATTTCAACCGTTTCAACAATTATTAAGGGCGGAGGCTGGCAGAAATATAATTTGGTTTTCTCTCCGAAATCAACCGTTGAAAAAGCAACATTACAGCTCACTTTCACAGGAAAAGGTGTGGTGAATATAGATATGATTTCACTGTTTCCACAAAATACTTGGAAAGGCAGAAAAGGCGGAATGCGAAAAGATTTAGTGCAGAAATTATACGATCTGCAACCCGGATTTTTACGTTTTCCGGGTGGATGTATTGTGGAAGGAAGAACTTTAGCAGAACGTTACCAATGGAAAAAAACAGTCGGAAAAGTGGAAGACAGAGAAAATCTCATCAACAAGTGGAACAAAGGATTTGCTCACCGTCTCACGCCAGATTATTGGCAGTCTTTCGGACTTGGTTTTTTTGAATATTTCCAGCTGGCCGAAGATTTAGGCGCAGAACCGCTTCCGATTTTAAGTTGCGGAATGTCGTGCCAGTTCAACACTGCGGAATTGGTGAAAATGGAAGATTTAAATCCTTATGTTCAGGATGCTTTGGATTTGATTGAATTTGCCAACGGAGATTCAACCACAAAATGGGGAAAAATCCGTGCTGAAATGGGACATCCGAAACCGTTTAATATGAAATACATCGGCGTAGGAAACGAGCAGTGGGGTGAAGATTATATTGAACGATACAAAGTTTTTGAAAAAGCCATCCACGCTAAATATCCAAACATCCAGATCATCTCCGGGAGCGGACCGTCGCCGGACGGAGAATTCTTCGATTACGGCTGGAAAGAACTTAAAAAGCTGAATGCACAAATCGTGGATGAACATTATTACAATTCTCCTGATTGGTTCTTAAAAAATGCAAACAGATACGATAAATATGACAGAAGAGGACCAAAAGTTTTTGCCGGAGAATATGCGGCGCAATCCGTTGGCGTTGTAAAACCAGATAATAAAAATAATTGGCAAACTGCACTTTCCGAAGCCGCTTTTATGACAGGATTGGAGCGCAATGCAGATGTTGTGACAATGACTTCGTACGCTCCGCTTTTGGCGCACGCAGACGGCTGGCAATGGACGCCGGATTTGATTTGGTTTAATAATCTGAAATCTTACGCAACTCCGAATTATTATGTTCAGAAATTATTTTCCAACAACAAAGGAACCGATTTAATTAAAATTTTAGAAAACGGAAAAGCTTTGACAGGTCAGAATAATCTTTATGCATCGGCGGTGAAAGACAGTAAAAAAGGTGAGATCATCATCAAAATTGTCAATTCAAACGTGCAGCAAACTTCGGTTGAAATCAATCCGAAAAATATAAAATCGGGCAGTCAGATGACGAAAATTATATTGACTTCCTCAGGACTTTCCGATGAAAATAATTTCCAGTCGGAAACCATCATTCCAAAACAGGAAATTCAAAGTATCAAAAAGGGGAAAATTTCTGTTGAAATTCCTGCAAATTCTCTGGTTATTTTAAAAATTAAATAACTCCAAACGACCACTAATAAAAGAAAAATTAAAATTAAGTGTAAATATTACATTTATTTGAAATAGATTGTTATATTTGTTTTAGCTCAAAAACAAAAAACAGAAGATTTCTTTAGGATAAAGTAAAACCTATCGACAATTCTTTGCGTAATGTAATCCATTACATCTGTTATTTTGAAAAGAGCTAAAAACAATAATCAAATTAATCACTTTTGTTAATGAAAAAGTACGTTATCGGCTTAGACTATGGAACAGATTCCGTTCGTGCGGTTTTGATAGACACCGAAAATGGGGCAGAACTTACCACTTCAGTAAGCTATTATCAAAGATGGAAAGACGGCAAATTCTGTAAACCCGAAGTTAATCAGTTTCGACAGCATCCGCTTGACCATATCGAAGGTTTGGAAAAAACGATTTCAACCGTCGTAAAAGAAAGTGGAGTAGCACCGGAAAATATCGTCAGCATTTGTATTGATACGACAGGTTCGTCACCACTTCCTGTGAATAAGGATGGAATTGCCTTATCACTTTTGCCAGAGTTTTCAGAAAATCCAAACGCAATGATGGTATTGTGGAAAGACCATACATCTATCATCGAAGCTGAAGAAATCAATCATTTGGCGAGAAACTGGGGTGGAGAAGATTATACAAAATTCGAAGGCGGAATCTATTCTTCCGAATGGTTTTGGGCAAAGATTCTTCACATTAACAGAGAAGATGAAGCGGTGAAAAATGCAGCGCACAGCTGGATGGAACACTGCGATTATATCACTTTTCTTCTTTCCGACCATCATGATTTGGCGAGTTTCAAAAGAAGCCGTTGTGCAGCAGGTCACAAAGCAATGTGGCATGAGTCGTGGGGCGGATTGCCTTCCAAAGATTTTCTTTCTCAATTAGATTTGTCTTTGGCAGAACTCCGTGACCGATTGTACGATAAAACCTACACTTCAGATGAAATTGCAGGAAATCTGAATGAAGAATGGGCAACAAAATTAGGATTAACTACCAATACTGTCATCGCTGTCGGAACTTTCGATGCGCATTCCGGAGCAGTGGGTGCAAAAGTCGAGGAAAATACACTGATTAGGATTATGGGAACGTCAACCTGTGATATTATGGTGGCTCCCAATGAAATTATCGGCGACAAAACCGTCAAAGGAATTTGCGGACAGGTCGATGGTTCCGTGATTCCCGGATTGATGGGACTGGAAGCTGGTCAGTCTGCTTTCGGCGATGTTTTGGCTTGGTTTAAAGACATTTTAATATGGCCGACTCAAAACATTTTAATGAATTCCAATATCATTGATGATAAACAAAAACAATTGCTGAAGGAAGAATTAGAAAACGGTCTAATTCGAAATCTGACCCTAGAAGCAGAAAAAATTCCATTGTCAGAATCTGTTCCTATTGCTTTGGACTGGATTAACGGCCGAAGAACACCCGATGCCAATCAGGAACTGAAAATGGCGATTAGTAACCTTTCATTGGGCACAAAAGCACCGCATATTTTCAAAGCTTTGGTGAATGCCATTTGTTTCGGTTCCAAAAAGATCGTTGACCGTTTTGAAGAAGAAGGCGTAAAAATCGAAAAAGTAATCGGAATCGGTGGTGTTGCCAGAAAATCGCCTTTCATTATGCAGACTCTTGCCAACGTTCTCAACATGCCGATCATCGTTCCAGAATCGGATCAGGCTCCCGCTTTGGGTGCCGCCATTTACGCCGCAGTTGCAGCAGGAATTTATCCCAATGTTCAGGAAGCAAGCCAGAAAATGGGTTCCGATTTCGAAGCCGAATATTTCCCACAAACTGAACACGTAGAAAAATATGCAGAACTGATGAAACAATACCAGATTCTCGCAGATTTCACTGAAAACAATATTATATCTAAAAAGAAGTTGACGGTTGACAGTTTATAGCTGTTGGAAATTAAAGCAGAAAAACTCTGCAGGAGTAAGTTTTAATAGCTATTCAGGAGATCCGCAACAAAAGCTTCGCATTGACTCTTGAATATTTTAAATAATTAAAAACCAACAACCATCAACTGACAACCGACAACTAAAATGATTATGGCAGCTTTATCCGTCTTCCGCTCCCAATCTTTTTTGCCAAGGCTTTTCCCAACGCAAAAAAGAATTTCCGCTCAAGCCGGGCTGCGGGCAATTCGCTGTAAAGATTTTGTCATCTATATAATTTTTAATCTTTCAATTTCAATAAAATGAACATCTATAAAGAACTGAAAAGAGAATGTTACGAAGCTAATATGCAACTTGATGCTTTGAAGCTGGTCGTCTACACATTCGGAAATGTCAGTGCTGTTGACCGTGATAAAGGAATTTTTGCCATTAAACCAAGCGGCGTTCCTTACGAATTGCTGAAGCCTGAAGATATTGTGATTTTAGATTACGATGCTAACATTATTGAAGGAAATCTAAGACCGTCTTCCGACACCAAAACTCACGCTTATCTTTACAAAAACTGGGAAAAAATCGGCGGAATTTCGCACACGCACGCCATCTATTCCGTCGCCTGGGCGCAGGCACAGATGGATATTCCGATTTTCGGGACGACACACGCAGATCATTTAACCTCGGATATTCCATGTGCGCCGCCAATGCGTGATGATTTAATCGAAGGAAATTACGAATACAACACCGGAATCCAGATTCTGGAATGTTTCAAAGAAAAAGAGTTGTCGTACGAAGAAGTGGAAATGGTTCTTATTGGAAATCACGGGCCGTTTACCTGGGGGGGAAATGCCGACAAAGCCGTTTACAACAGCAAAGTTCTGGAAACGATTGCAGAAATGGCATATCTCACGAGACAAATCAACCCAGATGCTTTACGACTAAAGGATTCATTAATCAAAAAACATTACGAACGCAAACACGGCAAAAACGCCTATTACGGACAGTAGGCGGTTAGTTTTTAATTTAAAACTAGTAGCTGCCATAAACCTATAAGGTTTGATAAAATACCAGAACCCGAAGGGTTAAACATTAGTAGCCGCAGGTGTAAACCTATGGAAAAAATGTACAAAATCCTACAGAACTACAGAACCCGAAGGGTTCAATGCAAGAATATATAAAATATCAATAAATCATTTATCAATCATCATTTATAACTATGTTAACACCTCTCAATACCAAAGAAATCTGGTTTATTACCGGAAGCCAACATTTATACGGTCCTGAAACATTAGCTCAGGTTGCAGAACATTCAGCGAAAATCGTGGAAGCTTTAAATGCTTCTTCACAAATTCCTGTGAAAGTAGTTCTAAAGCCAACGGTAAAAACGACGGAAGAAATTTTCGACACATTAACTGCTGCTAATTTCTCAAAAGACTGCATAGGAATTGTAACCTGGATGCACACGTTTTCACCGGCAAAAATGTGGATTCGTGGACTGACGGCTTTACAAAAACCAATGCTGCATCTTCATACGCAGTTCAATCAGGATATTCCGTGGTCTACGATGGATATGGACTTTATGAATCTGAACCAGGCGGCGCACGGCGACAGGGAATTCGGATTTATGGTAAGCCGTCTTCGTAAAAACAGAAAAGTGGTGGTCGGGCATTGGGCTGAGGAAAGAGTTCAGAAACAAATCGGGGACTGGAGTAGAGTTGCGGCAGGTTGGGACGATTGGCAAGGGGCGAAGTTTGCCCGTTTTGGAGACAATATGAGATACGTTGCCGTGACCGATGGTGACAAAGTGGAAGCTGAAACCAAGTTCGGTTTTTCAGTCAATACCTGGGGAATCGGAGATTTGGTAAGTGTTGTCAATTCGATTGGTGATGGTGAAATCAAAACTTTGATAGAAGAATATGAATCTTCTTACAAAATGGCAGAATCACTTCTTTCCGGTGGCGCAAACAGAAACTCTCTGGAAGTTGCCGCAAGAATTGAATTAGGCCTGGAAAAATTCCTGAAAGACGGGAATTTCAAAGGCTTTTCCGATACATTTGAAGATCTTCACGGACTAGAGCAGCTTCCTGGAATTGCCGTTCAGAGATTAATGGAAAAAGGCTATGGTTTTGCAGGAGAAGGCGACTGGAAAACAGCTGCGTTAGTTCGTGCAATGAAAACAATGGGACAAGGTCTGGAAGGTGGAAACGCTTTTATGGAAGATTATACGTATCATTTAAATCCATCAAATCCGTCCGTTTTAGGCTCACATATGTTGGAAGTTGACCCTGTTTTGGCGGTGGACAAACCGTCTTGTGAAATTCATCCGTTAGGAATTGGCGGTAAAGCGGATCCGGTTCGTTTGGTTTTCAATTCAAGAGGAAATATCAATTCGCTTAATGCTGCCTTAATGGATTTTGGAAATCATTTCAGACTGTTAATCAACAAAACTCAAGCGTTAGAAATTACTGAAGAATTTCCAAAACTTCCTGTTGCAAGGGTACTTTGGAAACCACTTCCGGATTTATACACTGCCGCTGAAGCCTGGATTTTAGCAGGAGGAGCGCATCACACGTGTTACAGCGAAAATATCAGCGCAGAACAGTTGGAAGATTTCGCAGAAATTGCAGAAATTGAATCTGTGGTTATTGATGAAAACACGAAAAGCCGTGATTTTAAAAATACGCTTCGCTGGAACGAGATTTATTATCGTTAAATCTGCAAAATCATTCAGACTATGAAAAAAATAAGTTATAACCTGATTATTGTTGCACTTTTGAGTATTTTCGGATGCAATAAAAAAGAAAATAATAATCAGCCTCAAAAAGAAAAAATGGAAAATATACAGGTCTCAGATTACGGAGTAACGGCAAAAGGTGATTCTATCAAGAAATTTACGCTGACCAATAAAAATGGGATGAAGGTGGAAGTCATTAATTTTGGCGGAATCATCACTTCACTCACCGCTCCCGACAAAAACGGAAAATATGAAGATGTAGTCTTAGGTTTTACAAAACCTGAAGATTATTTCAACGGAAATCCTTATTATTTCGGAGCTTTGATTGGTCGTTACGGAAACAGAATTGCAAATGCCAAATTCACTTTGGAAGGCAAAATCTACGACATCGATAAAAATGACGGACCGAACAGTCTTCACGGTGGAAAAGAAGGTTTTCATACCAAATTCTGGAACATTGAACCTGTAAAAGATGCGAAATTTCTAACTTTAAAACTGACGTATACAAGCGCAGATGGCGAAGAAGGTTATCCCGGAAAATTATCGACAACGGTTTTGTATACTTTAACAGACGACAATGCTTTGGAAATTTCTTACGAAGCGGAAACCGATAAATCGACGGTTGCTAACTTGACGCAACATTCATATTTCAATCTTTCAGGGAATTTTTCAAAAACAATTCTTGACCATGAATTGCAGATTAATGCAGATAAATTCACACCCGTTAATGAAACTTTGATTCCGACTGGTGAGCAGAAGGCAGTAAAAGGAAGTCCGTTTGATTTTACGGTTTCAAAGGCTATCGGAAAAGAGATCAATGCAGAAGATGATCAATTGAAAAAAGGAAAAGGTTACGACCACAACTGGATTCTAAACGGAAAAGGATTGAGAAGCATTGCGAAAGTTTATCATCCTGAATCTGGAAGAATAATGGAAGTTTTAACCGATGAACCAGGTGTTCAGTTCTATTCCGGAAACTTTTTGGATGGAAAATTCGATACGAAAACAGGTGGGAAAAATGAATTCAGAACGGGTTTCTGTTTAGAAACACAACACTTCCCGGATTCACCGAATCAGCCTTCATTCCCTTCAACAGAATTGAAACCCGGACAAAAATATCAGTCAAAAACGATTTATAAATTCTCAGTTAAAAAATAATTATGGGAAATTTAGCAACAATAGATATCATCATATTTCTTGTATATTTTGTGGTGGTAGCCGGTTACGGAATATGGATTTACAATAAAAAGAAATCCGGAACAACTGGCAGTAAAGATTATTTCTTGGCGGAAGGTTCATTGACTTGGTGGGCTATCGGGGCGAGTTTAATTGCTTCAAATATTTCTGCCGAACAGTTTATCGGTATGTCAGGCGAAGGTTTTTTTGTTGGAGTTGCCGTTGCTGCGTATGAGTGGATTGCCGCACTTGCATTGATTATTATTGCCATTTGGTTCATTCCGATTTATCTTAAAAATAAAATTTATACAATGCCTCAATTTCTTGAAACCCGTTATAACAAATCGGTTTCTTTGATTATGGCGGTATTCTGGCTGTTTTTGTATATCATTGTGAATCTTACCTCAATTCTTTATCTGGGTGCTTTGGCAATTGATACTTTGTTAGGCGGAGACAATCTTCACATCATTATGATCGGATTGCTTCTAATGGCTTTATTAATTGGTCTTGGCGGAATGAAAGTAATCGGTTATACCGATGTTATTCAGGTAGCAGTTTTAATTATCGGTGGTTTTGCTACAGTATATATGGCACTTCAGATTGTTGACCAGAGAATTAACGGAGCAGCTGTAGGAAATGCTTTCGCAGGTTTCCAGACGTTGATGAACGAGGCTCCTCAACATTTTAAATTGATGCTTGACAAACCTACAAAAACAACCACAACTTTAGCAATGCCTGAAAATTTAGATGTTCAGAAATATGTGGTTTTACCCGGATTGGCAATGTATTTTGCAGGACAATGGATTGTAAATCTGAATTATTGGGGTTGCAACCAATACATCACACAACGTGCTTTAGGAGCAGATTTGAAAACCGCAAGAACAGGAATTTTATTCGCAGGATTCTTAAAATTGTTTATGCCAATCATTGTGATGCTTCCGGGAATCGCTGCCTATGTTTTGTACACTAAAGGACATCTGCCGGGATTCAACGGTGTGAAAGACGGTGCCTATTCTGCCATTTTGGGATTCTTGCCGACAGGTTTGAAAGGTCTTGCTGTAGCAGCTTTGACGGCAGCCATCGTAGCATCTTTAGCCGGAAAAGTGAACAGTATTTCCACGATTTTTACATTGGATATTTATAAAAAATATTTGAAAGCGGATGCAACCGAAATCCAGATGGTGAGAACAGGACGTTGGGCGATTATCATTGCGATGTTTGTCGCTTTGGTATTTACATGGACCGATGTTTTGGGAATCGGTGGCGAAGGAGGATTTACATTTATCCAGAAATATACAGGATTTATAAGTCCGGGTGTTTTTGCGATGTTCCTTTTGGGAATGTTTTGGAAAAGAACGACTGGAGCTGCGGCTTTGGTTGGTGTGATTTTAGGATTCGTCTTAGCAATTTTCTTCAACAGTTTTGCAGTAGATATTTTTGGGAAAGAAACCTGGTTATACACCGCATTTACTTATGAAAAATTAGAAAATGGAGTAGTTCACACCATTACAGAAATTCCGTTTTTGATTAATATGGGATGGTCATTCTTCTTTACAATTTTGGTGATGATTCTGATAAGTCTTGCTGGTCCGAAAGTCAATCCAAAAGCATTTGCAATTGATTCAACAATGTTCAAAGTTGACAACAGAACGTTGGTTTTGATTGTAGCTACTTTACTTTTACTGACTGCACTTTACGTGAGGTTCTGGTAAACTGATAGAAAATAAATGAATGCAGGATGCCGGAATGGTGTCCTGTTTTTGTTTAATTTTGATTCAAGATTTAGAAACAGCAACATGAAAAATTTCAATGAATTAATCCAACAATATTTTGGATCTCTCACTACTGAAGAACTTTCGGTTATTCAATCTTATTTTAAGGAGGAAAAATTAAGCAAAAATAAAATATTTACAGAGTCGGGTGAAATTTGTGAAAGATTGAGTGTTGTTAAATCAGGAATTCTTCGTGTTTTTGCATTAACGGAAGATGGGAAAGAAATAACGCAATGGCTTTCTACAAAAGGTTTTTTCGTGACAGAATTGATGGGTTTTTTCTTTAATCAACCTAACCGATGGACGATACAGGCTTTCACCGAGGTTGAATTATTAAGCATTTCCAAAACAGATTATATAAAACTTTGTCAGGAATTTCCGAAATGGATTGAAATCGAGAAACAATTTATAATCAAATGTTTTGCGATGATGGAAAACCGGATTTTTTCGCATCTTTCAATGACTGCAGAAGAACGCTACAATCAGTATTTTGAACAGAACAAAGAATTATTTCATCAGGTTCCGTTGCAGTATATTGCGTCAGTTTTGGGAATGTCGCCCGAAACTTTTAGCAGAATAAGAAAAAGACAGACAGAAAATTCTTGATTTTTGTCAAGAGGATGTCGTTTCAATTGTCAGACATTTGTCCAATAAATAAATGACAATGAAAAATCTTTTACAGCTTGAAGAATTGGGACAATTTGGTTTCGCTATTTTCCTTTTTACCCAGTTAGAATTTCAGTGGTGGCTTTTTCCGCTTTGCCTTTTACTTCCGGATTTTTCGATGGTTGGGTATGTAATCAATCCAAAAGTCGGAGCCTGGATGTACAATTTTTTCCATCATAAACTGCTTGCAATTGTAGTTTTGATTCTTGGATTCTGGCTGAAAATTCCAATTGTAGAATTTGCCGGAATTATCTTATGGGCGCATTCTTCGATGGACAGAATTTTCGGATACGGATTGAAATTTGAGGATGATTTCAAACACACGCATTTAGGTGTGATGGGAAAAAAATAATTTTTTAAATTTTAAAAGTAAACCCTTCTCCAATCTTCTTCTGATATTTCACTTCATCAAAGCGATACAGAAAAGAGCCTTTTTTAGAGGATGTCATATCTTTTTCTTCGGTTTTGATGAGAATATCCATCCCGTTGATTTTGCTTGTGAAATTTCTCTTATCATATTTTTCATCGAAGATCGCTTCGTAAAGGTTCTGAAGGTCTTTCATAGTGAATTTTTCGGGCAGTAATTCAAAACCGATAGGTCGTGTGGAAGCTCTTCTCCTCAGTCTCAGAATCGCATCTTTTACCATATCGTTGTGGTCAAAAATAAGACTTGGTCTGTCCTGCAAATCAAACCATTTGGTATTATATTCTTCGTTAATCTGAATATTATCCTGAATATTAATCAAAGCATAATAAGAAATCGACATAATTCTGGCTGTCGGTTCACGGTCAATTTCAGTGTATGTATTCAGCTGTTCTAGATAAATGTTTTCAAGTCCGGTCAAGGTATTCAAGACACGGTTGGCAGCTTGGTCAGAACTTTCTTTATCATCAATAAAACCACCCATCAGCGACCATTCACCTTTCTTTGGTTCGAAATTTCTTTGCACTAAAAGGATTTTCAGATTCTCTCCGTCAAAACCGAATATAATACAGTCAACTGCAATAAAATGTTTGGGATAATTGAGATAATTCTCTTCCATCAAAAATTATTTTCTACAAAGTTAGTTGTTTTTAAGGTAGATATAAACAAAACAGTATAATAAATGTGCAGCAAACACTTTATTTGTTTTAATTTTCTTTTTGATAATTTAAAAGCTTTCATGTCTATTTTGGGAATAATTTTTCATCGTTTTATCGATTTATTTGATAAATAACCATGAATCATATATGAATTTAATGTTAAAATTATGTTAAAATTTTTTACGTGAATTTCAGATGAAAGTTTATCTGACATATCTTTTGAAATACGATAAGTCTGCACATGTATTTTAATCGATTCTTTTAAATAGATGATCTTCATTTTGATAGTGATTAAATTATATTTATTTAATTGATTTTCTTTTGTTTGTCTAATCTTGTTTTTTATGATAAGCTGGCATTTTTTAGAGATACTTTTTATTAATTGAAAAAGTGATTTTGTATATCATTTTGTCGTTAAAGTTTAAAGTTGTTTGCCAGTTGAATACTTTCTTTTATTTTAGAAATGTAGAAATAACATTTATTTATGAACAAAAAATCTCTGATTTTACTCGTAAGTTTTACTTCTCTTGCTTTCGGGCAGGTGAAGAAAAATGTTAGCTACTTTCCTCTCAACAAAGTTCATTTATCAGAAAGCATTTTCAGTAAAGCGATGCAGACTGATGAAAACTATATAATGTCGATGGATGCAGATCGTTTGCTTGCTCCATATTTGAAAGAAGCGGGGCTCAATCCAAAAAAAGAAAATTACCCAAATTGGGAAAATACCGGATTGGACGGGCATATTGGAGGACACTATATTTCTGCATTGTCACTCATGTACGCTTCTACAGGCGATGCAAAAGTGAAACAGCGACTGGATTATATGATTAATGAGCTGGAGCGGTGCCAGAATTTTTCAGGAAACGGCTATCTTTCAGGTGTTCCGAATGGAAAAAAAATCTGGAAAGAAATCGCTGAGGGAAATATTCGAGCAGCTACTTTCGGGTTGAATGACCGCTGGGTTCCTTTATATAATATCCACAAAATATATTCAGGATTAAGAGATGCTTATTGGTACGCCGATAGTGAAAAAGCACAAAAGATGCTCATTAAACTTACCGATTGGATGGCGGATGAAGTTTCCGGACTTTCCGATGAGCAGATTCAGGAAATGCTGAAAAGCGAACATGGTGGCCTGAACGAAGTGTTTGCAGATGTTTACGACATTACGAAAAATGAAAAATATCTGAAGTTAGCGCACCGTTTTTCGCATCAGGCGATTTTAAATCCTCTGTTGATTCACGAAGATAAACTGACGGGAATTCACGCCAACACGCAGATTCCGAAAGTAATTGGTTTTAAAAGAATTGCAGATTTAGAAAACAATAAAGAATGGAGCAGTGCTGCGGACTTTTTCTGGGCGAATGTAACTCAAAAACGTTCCGCAATCATTGGTGGAAACAGTGTGAGCGAACATTTTAATTCCATAACTGATTTTAGCGGAATGATTAAAAGTATCGAAGGTCCCGAAACCTGTAATACATACAATATGTTGAAGCTGACCAAAGAACTTTTCGCCACAAATCCTAAATCATCTTATCTGGATTATTACGAAAGAGCTCTGTACAATCATATTCTGTCCACTCAAAATCCTGAGAAAGGCGGCTTTGTATACTTTACACCAATGCGCCCTGGTCATTACCGCGTGTATTCTCAGCCGGAAACCAGTTTTTGGTGTTGCGTAGGTTCCGGAATGGAAAATCACGCCAAATATGGTGAAATGATTTATGCATATTCGGATAATGATTTGTATGTCAATCTGTTTATTCCTTCCGTTTTAAAATGGTCTGAAAAGAAATTGATGTTAAGACAGGAAAATAATTTTCCGCAGACACCTTCTACAAAATTAATTTTTGACCTCGCTCCGAGTTCTGAAATTAATCTGAAACTAAGAGCACCAGAATGGTCTAATATTTCACAAATAATCGTTTCCGTTAATTCAAAAAATATCAATATTCCTGTCGGTTCCGATGGTTATTTTTCTATCAAAAGAAAATGGAAAAAGGGCGATGTGGTCGAAATGAAAATGCCAATGCACCTTTCAGCAGAGCAGCTTCCTGACAAATCGGACTATTTTGCTTTCAAATATGGTCCAATTGTTTTAGCTGCAACGTACGGAACAGAAAATCAGGACGGACTTTTTGCCGATGACAGCCGTGGAGGTCACATTGCGCACGGACCACAGATTCCGTTGAATGATATTCCAACTATTTTGGGAAGTTCAGATGCTGTGATTAATCATCTGGAAACAGTGAATGAAGAAGATCTAACATTTAAATTAAAAGGTTTATATCCTCAAAATAAATTTGCTGATGGATTGAAACTGGTTCCTTTCTATAAAATTCACGAGCAGCGTTACATCATTTATTTTCCGCAGGCAACTCAGGATAAAATTGAAATGATTCAAAAGCAAAAAGCTAAAGAAGAAGCGGAAATCCGAAAATTGGATAACATTACGACAGATAAAATTCAACTGGGCGAGCAACAGCCGGAATCTGACCACTTTTTCGACAGCAAAGATTCCAACACAGGATATATGGAAGACCGCCATTTCCGTGAGGCAAAAAGCTGGTTCAGCTATCAGATGAAAAATAAAGAGAAAAATGCAAAATATCTTTACATCACATATTTCGATGCCAATAATAACCGTACTTTGAATGCAGAAATCAACGGCATTAAAGCCTACTCTAAAAATTTCGAAGGAAAAATGGGCGGTTCTCCACAAACTTTACTCATTCCGATTCCTGAATCTGAAATCCGTAAAGAAATTCTAAACATAAAATTTAATTCAGGTGAAAAGTCATTAACGCCGAAAATCATCGAAGTAAGGTTGCTGAATCAAACGCCAGATAAAAACTAAAAATAACTGCAATATCAAATTTGCTATGAAAAATAAACTCTTTTTTAAAATATTAATATTATTCGTCGGTTCGCTCTGCATCTCATTTTTGAATGCAAAAATTAAGCTTCCTACATTAGTTTCAGACGGAATGGTCTTACAGAGGAATCAAAAGCTTAACATTTGGGGAAAAGCTGATGCCAACGAAAAAGTGGAAGTGAAATTCCTCAACAAAAATTATAAAACATCGGCTGACCAAAACGGAAACTGGAAAATCATTCTTCCGGAACAAAAAGCGGGCGGTCCGTATACAATGACCATCAACGAAATCACTTTGAAGGACATTATGATTGGCGAAGTTTGGCTGGCTTCCGGACAATCGAATATGGAACTGCCGATGCGAAGATTGACTCCGCTTTATGCTAATGAAATTAAGAATGCGGACAACCAAAACATTCGTTTCTTCACGGTTCCTCAGAAATATAATTTCAAATCACCTCAAACCGAACTGGATGGCGGAAAATGGGAAGCGACAAATCCCCAAACCATTCTGAATTTCTCTGGTGTTGCTTATTTTTTTGCTAAAGATGTAAGTGAAAAAGAAAAGGTAGCGGTTGGAATTATTCACTCAAGTTTAGGAGGATCTCCGATTCAGGCCTGGATGGACGAAAATTCTCTGAAAAAATATCCTGAATATTTGGATGAAGCTAAAAAGTGGCAGAATGATGATTTAATCAAATCTACAGAATCCAACGAACAGGCGCTCAGCAAAGCTTGGTACGCAGAATTAGACCAAAGTGATCTCGGACTCAATGAGCATTGGGAAAAATTTGATTTGAATGATTCGGACTGGAAAACGATGCAAATCCCAGGTTCTTGGGAAGATAAAGAAGGGGCTTTCGATGGTTCGATTTGGTTCAGAAAAGAAATTATTTTAACAAAAAATCAGGCTGGAAAACCAGCGTTTTTAAACCTTGGTAGAATCAAAGATGCTGATGTGACCTATATCAACGGCACAAAAGTCGGAAACGTGACTTATGAATATCCTCCACGTTGGTACGACATTCCTGCGGGAGTTTTGAAAGAAGGTAAAAACGTAATTGCTGTGAGAATTTCCAACGGAAGCGGGAAAGGGCAGTTCATCGCAGATAAACCGTATTACCTTGAAATCGACGGACAAAAAATAGATTTAAAATCTGAATGGAAATATAAAATCGGGGCAAAAGTCGATCGAATGGCGCCCGGACAGACATTCATCCGCTGGAAACCGACTGGTTTGTACAATGCAATGATTAATCCTTTAATTAATTACAATATCAAAGGTGCGCTTTGGTATCAGGGTGAAAGTAACACCGGAAAACCAAAAGAATACGGCGATTTGCTGACGACAATGATTACAGACTGGAGAAGTAAATGGAATAACAAAGGAATGCCGTTTTTCATCGTTCAGTTAGCTAATTTTATGGAACCTAAATCTGAACCGATTGAAAGCAATTGGGCAGAATTGAGAGAGCAACAAAGACAGATTTCGCTAAAAGTTCCGAATACCGGATTGGCGGTAATTATCGACATAGGAGAGTGGAATGATATTCACCCTTTAAACAAAAAAACAGTAGGAGACAGGCTGGCTTTACAGGCGATGAAAATTGCTTATGATAAAAATGTAATTTCAGACGGACCGGTTTATCAGTCAATGAAAATCGAAGGCAATAAAATTATTCTTTCTTTTAAAAACGGGAGTGATGATTTTGCACCAATTTCTAAGTTGAAAGGCTTTGCCATAAAAAATTCTGATGGAAAATGGGTTTGGGCAACAGCTAAAATCGAAGGTAAACAGCTTGTAGTCTGGAACGATTCGGTTAAAAATCCGGTTGCAGTTCGCTACGATTGGGCAGACAATCCTGATGGAAACCTGAAAAATAAAACCGGACTTCCTGCATCGCCTTTCACTACGGAATAATCTTTAAGTCTTTGCTTAGTTTACGCCTTTGAGAACTTTAAAAACGATTAGTAGTCAAAAAATCTTTGCGGACTTTACGTTTAAAAATTAATTATAAAATATCATCAATTATATGAACAATACATCTCAAAAAATATCTGTCGTTGAAAAAATTGGCTACAGTTTGGGAGATTTAGCGGCCAATCTGGTTTTCCAGACTTTGGTAACGTACTTAGCTTACTTTTACACGGATATCTACGGATTGAAACCCGAAAATGCTTCTGTCATAACTTTAGTTGTTGGATTGATTGCCGGTTTCGGATTCAATCCGATGGTTGGTGCCTTGGCAGACAGAACCAGAACCAAATGGGGAAAATTCCGTCCGTGGATTTTATTTTCTGCAGTTCCATTAGGTGCAGCCGCACTTTTCGCATTCAGCACACCCGATTTTTCTTACCAGGGGAAAATGATTTATGCGGCGGTAACGTACAGTATTTTATTGTTGCTTTATGCGGCTAATAACTTGCCTTACGCTGCGTTGAGTGGCGTTATTACAGGCGATATGAAAGAGCGAAACAGTATTTCGTCTTACCGTTTTGTGGCAGTAATGTTTGCTCAGTTTTTCGTTCAGGTATTTATGCTGCCAATTATTTTATCCACAGGAAACGGTGATAAAGCAGTCGGAATCGAAATTGTAATGACATGGTTGGCGATTATCGGAACCATTATGTTGCTCATTACATTTTTCACAACTAAGGAAAGAGTGATTCCAAAACCGGAACAGGAATCTACGTTGGGAGCCGATTTGAAAGATTTAAAGAAAAACAAACCGTGGATTATTATGTTGGTTGTTACGGCATTGATTTTCATTACATTGGCAATGAAAGGTGGTTCGTATGTTTATTATTTCAACAATTATGTAGATGAAACTTCCCTTAAAAATTTCATTTCGCCAATAACTAATTTCTTCAATTCTATCGGGATGAATTTCTTCGGTGAAGACCCTCGATCAGCAGGTTTCGGATTGTTCAATGCAGGTGGAATCATTATGATGATTGTCGGAATTACCTTTTCAAAAAGATTTGCCGATAAATACGGAAAAAGAGACGCTTTCATCGCATCATTGTTCATTTCAACATTGTTTATTGTGGCATTCATTTTCTATCCGCCAAAATCGGTAGGATTAATGTTCCTTTCGCAAATTCTTCACGGCTTTTTTTACGGAATCAGCACACCGCTTCTTTGGGCAATGATTGCCGATGTAGCCGACTATTCTGAGTGGAAAAACAACAGACGCGCAACAGCCATAATTTTCTCTGCAATGATGGTCGGGTTGAAAGTTGGTTTGAGCATCGGAAGTTCACTGGTTTCCTCTATTATCGGGCATTACGGCTATCTTTCTTCAGAAGGTGCGCAAAATGTTATTCAGCCTGAAACTGTTGCAGCAGGTGCTAAAATGCTGGTCAGTATTTACCCAGCCATTCCGTTTTTTGCCGCTTGTGGACTATTGATGTTCTATGAAATCAACAAAAAAATGGAAACTCAAATTGAGCAGGAACTTAAAGACAGAAGAAAGTTACAGGATTAGAATAATTTGGGCAGCTTAATCCGTCTTCCACTCCCGCTTTTTTGCTCGTCGTACCTCCTCACAAAAAGAGCTCCGTTCAAGCCGGGCTGCGAGAGATTCGCTGTTAAAATTTAGATTAAAAAAAATAATTATGAAAAAAATAGTCGCATTATTAGGGATTTTAGCCTTTACCGTCTCTTGCAAAACCGCAAGTTCGGCATTGTCAGACAATTCCCTGAAAAATGCCTTCAAAAATAAATTCTACATCGGAACTGCAATGAGCCTTCCGCAGATTGATGGAACAGACATAAAATCCGATGACATTATTAAAAAACAATTCAATTCCATCGTTGCGGAAAACTGTATGAAATCAATGTTTATCCAACCACAGGAAGGAAAATTCTTCTGGGACGATGCCGATAAATTCGTAGAGTTTGGAGAGAAAAATAAAATGTTCATCATCGGTCACACCCTGATTTGGCATTCTCAATTACCAAAATGGTTTTTTGTGGGCAAAGACGGAAAAGATGTTTCACCCGAAGTTTTAAAACAGAGAATGAAAAGCCACATCAAAGCTGTTGTCAACCGCTATAAAGACCGAAT
>Ga0308171_1001837_pt1 | contig 25728 bp, 16 predicted proteins | sample PhyGR1_FD_202135 | JGI IMG/M metagenome (GOLD analysis project Ga0308171, IMG submission 202135) | Phyllosphere microbial communities from UC Gill Tract Community Farm, Albany, California, United States - DLSLSG.R1 | ecosystem: Host-associated > Plants > Phyllosphere > Unclassified | place: USA...
TAAGCAATGACAATCCTTTGGCATAATAGTATTGCTCAAGAACTGAAGGTTCCAATAGATATGTTTTTTCACCAAAAACACCTTCTGCTTTTGATATTTCTGTGTTGGCAGTTGCTAGGTCTCCTGAATCAACTGCTTTTACAGCGTTAGCGATCTCCTTTTTCTGCGCACTAACCAATGCTACAGACAAAACTGCTAAACTTAAAATTAATCTTTTCATATTAAACTTTTTAATTTTTTTTATTCGTTATCTTCGATTTCGTCAGCGCTTTCACTATTATCAGCGACTTCTTCGTCTTCAATCTTCTTCAACTCTTCTTCGTCACCAATGTTGATCTGATTGTTTCCTGTCTGAGGTTTCACTTTGAATTCCGGATTGTTGCTGTCGTTTTCTGCAGCTTCTTCGCCTTCTTCTTCTTCCACAACTTCACTGTCCATTTCTACTTTTGCAATCGCTGCGATTTCGTCCTTGGTTTTCAGATTAATAACTTTAACACCTTGAGTATTTCTACCCATCACGCGCATTTCGTTCATATTCATTCGGATGGCAACACCAGATTTGTTGATGATCATCAATCCATCTTCGTCTGTCACACTTTGAATAGCGATCAGGTTTCCAGTTTTTTCAGTGATGTTAAGTGTGATTACACCTTTTCCACCTCTGTTTGTGATACGGTAATCTTCAACAGCTGTTCTTTTTCCATAACCTCTCTCTGATACAACCAAAACCGTATCATTTTCCAAGTCATTAACAACAATCATTCCGATTACTTCATCACTGTCTTCAAGAGAGATACCTCTTACACCGATGGATCCTCTGCCGACAGCTCTCGCTTTTTCTTCAGGGAAACGGATACACTTACCGTTTTTGGTAGCGATCATGATCTGGGAATTTCCGTCTGTCAATCTTGCACCTAGTAGGGCATCATTATCACGGATTTCGATAGCATTTACACCGTTAGTTCTTGGTCTGGAGTAAGCTTCCAAAGATGTTTTCTTGATGGTACCGTTCTTGGTGATCATCACAACATTCATTTGGTTGATATATTCTTGATTCTTAAGATCTTTGGTTCTGATATAAGCCTTGATCTTATCGTCTTGTTCAATATTGATCAAGTTCTGAACCGCTCTTCCTTTCGAAGTTTTAGATCCTTCCGGAACTTCAAATACCCTTAGCCAGAAACATTTTCCTTTTTCTGTGAAGAATAGGAGATATTCGTGGTTGGTTGCTGTTACGATATACTCTAAGAAATCCTCGTCTCTTGTAGTTGCTGCTCTGTTTCCAACACCACCTCTGGATTGTACTTTGTATTCAGAAAGAAGTGTTCTTTTAATGTAACCTGCGTGAGAAATGGTCAAAACAACCTTTTCATCCGGGATCATATCCTCGATAGAAAATTCTCCACCTGCATAATCTATTTCTGAACGTCTTTCGTCGCCGTATTTTTCCTTGATCTCCTGAAGTTCTTCTTTGATGATCTCATAACGTCTTGGTTCATTAGTCAAAATATCTTCCAAGTCTTTTATTAAGGCCATGATCTCTTCGTACTCGGCGCGGATCTTGTCCAATTCCATTCCTGTAAGACGAGCCAAACGAAGATCTAGAATTGCCTGAGCCTGAAGCTCGGAAAGTTCAAATTCTTCGATCAAGCCTTCTTTCGCTGCTGCAGGATTTGCACTGTGACGGATGATTGCGATTGCTCTGTCAAGAGAATCCTGAGTGCCAATCACTTTCATGAAGCCTTCAAGAATGTGTGCTCTTTCCTGTGCTTTTCTCAGTTCGTATTTTGTTCTTCTTACAATCACTTCATGACGATGCTCTACGAAATGCAGGATCATATCTTTCACATTCAGTTGTACAGGTCTGCCTTTGACCAAGGCGATGTTGTTAACTGAAAAAGAAGTTTGTAGAGAAGTATATTTATATAAAAGATTTAATACAACATTAGGAATAGCGTCGTTCTTAAGTTCGTAAACGATACGCATTCCATTTCTGTCAGATTCATCACGGATCTCATAGATCCCTGGAAGTTTGTCATCCTTCACCAATTCCGCAGTTCTGGCAATCATCTCTGCTTTGTTGACTTGGTAAGGGATTTCTGTTACGATGATCGCATTTCTGTTCCCGATCTCTTCGAAGTTGACCTTCGCTCTCAAAACGATACGGCCTCTTCCTGTATGGAAAGCGTCACGAACGCCATCATAACCGTAAATGATTCCACCTGTTGGGAAATCCGGTGCAATGATGTGCTTCATCAACTCATCGATGGTAATCTCTTTATCATCGATGTAAGCGCAGATCGCATCAATACTTTCAGATAGGTTGTGAGGCGCCATGTTCGTCGCCATACCAACTGCAATCCCGGAAGCTCCGTTGACCAAAAGACTTGGGATCCTGGTAGGAAGAACGGTAGGCTCAGTTAAACTGTCATCGAAGTTGTTTTGGAAATCAACAGTTTCTTTATCCAGATCGGCAAGGATCTCATCAGATATTTTTTTAAGTCTTGCTTCCGTATAACGCATTGCTGCAGGTGGGTCACCGTCCATAGAACCGAAGTTACCTTGGCCGTCAACCATCTGATAACGCAAACTCCAAGGTTGCGCCATTCTTACCATTGCATCATAAACCGAGCTGTCGCCGTGTGGGTGATATTTACCTAAAACGTCTCCAACAATTCTCGCAGATTTCAAATGTTTTCTGTTAGAAAAGACATTAAGACCATACATACCGTAAAGCACTCTTCTGTGAACGGGTTTCAGTCCATCTCTCACATCTGGCAAAGCTCTTGATACGATTACTGACATCGAATAATCGATGTAAGAGGTTCTCATCTCGTCAACAATGTTGATCGGTATTAACCTTTCTCCTTCCTTATGCATAAATATTTTTTAATTTATTGTAAATCAGAATATTAAAATACATTCTGATGCTTCAAGTTTTTCTGTTTTTTATAACGGGCTAATTTACAAAAAAAAACCGATTTTTGCATTCTGAATTTATCAACATTAATCATAAAAAAATATAAAAAATGAGCATCCTTAGTATTACATTTCATACAATCGAAAATAAAATTGAAGAATGGGATCTCTATGTGGAAAGTGATCTGCATCAGATGGTCGAAAATCTTTTGGATGTTGAAAAATATATTCTTTCCGAAGTTCGATCTGATATGTTGGGTGAAGGGAAAAATACCAACTTACTTTTGGTTTTTGACAATGATGATATGAGAGATCAGTTTATAGAAAGTGAATTGGTGAATCTTGAAGAAAGAATCAATGTGAAATTTGGAGAATACGTGATGGTCTTTCCAACTTTTCTTGATCCGAAAAAGAAAAGATTTTAAATATTATTTTGATGTCAAATAAAATGCTCTCTTGCAGATTGAGCTGATTTTGCAGATTCAAATTTTAAATCTGCGAGATTTTTGTTTTAAAGTTTTATTTCAATGTCAGTCTGAGCGGAGTCGAAGACCATAAGGTGGCTCTCGAAGACTTTTTAATTTTCTGGGAATAATTTTTGGAGTTACTTTGTAGCTCCTTTATTTTTTATAATTATGTTCGACAAACAACAGCGAAAACTTAGACGTTCTGCCAGACTAATTTCCGTTCTCAGCAAGTATGGTTTTAAAGATATGATTGCCAGAATGGGTAAAAAGCCGGAAGAAAATCCTGTGAATTCTGACGAAATCATTTCGAAAGGAACGGTTTACGAAAGAATCAGATTGGTTTTGGAAGAATTGGGTCCGACTTTCGTGAAGCTTGGGCAAACTTTCAGTAATCGTGAGGATTTGCTTCCGCCGGAACTGATTCAGGAGTTGCAAAAACTTCAGGACAGGGTGGAAATTGTTGATATGAATGTCAATGAAATTTTGGAGAATGAATTCAATATTTCTGTCAAAGAACATTTCTCGGAAATCGTTGCAAAACCTTTGGCGACCGCTTCTATTGCTCAGGTTTACAAAGCAACGTTGATTACTGGAGAAGAAGTTATTTTAAAGATCAAAAAACCGGATGTTCTAAGTGTGATCGAGGATGATCTACTGCTGATAAAGGACTTGGTGAAATTGATTTCAACCTATTCTGAAATTGCTTCAAAATTGAACTTAAAGCAAGCCATTGCCACTTTTGAAAAGTCATTGTTAGAAGAAGTTTCTTTGGTCAATGAACGCAATAATATCAAACAGTTTGCTTTAAATTTTAAAAATTATAAAGAAACCTACTTTCCAATTGTCTACGACGAATTTTCCAATAACAATGTTCTTTGTATGGAGTTTATTGACGGAATTAAGGTCACAGATAAAACTGAACTTCTTCATAATAACATTAACCCAGTTGTGATTTCGGAAGTTGGGTTAAGACTTTTCGTTTCTCAGATTTTGGATTATGGTTTTTTCCACGCCGATCCGCACGCAGGAAATATTTTGGTGAAGAAAGATGGGCGAGTGGTTTTCATTGATTTTGGCGCAGTCGGGAAAATCCAGCCGAATGATAAAGAGATTCTTGAAAGTTTGATTGTTGCTTTTGTTGCTAAAAACTCTAATAAAATTGTTAGGTCTCTGAAGAAAATGGCAGTTAGTTACGAGATTCCGGATGACAGGCGATTTGAAAATGATGTGGAGGAAGTTCTGAATTTCGTTCACAGCACATCACTGAAAAATATCGATCCGCATATTATCATCAATAAAATGAAAGATGTTTTGAAGGACAATCAGCTTTATATGCCGGATTATTTTTATCTTCTGTTCAAAGGAATTGGTCTGATAGAAGGCGTTGGGAGAACCATCAATCCAGATCTGGACATTGTGAAAAGTCTTCATCCTTATACTAAAAAAATCTTGACGAGAAAGATCAGTCCAAAAAAACTCTTCAAATCCGGAATGGACAAAATGATGAATTTCACAGATAATGTGGATGAAATTCCTAAAGAATTGCGCTCTGTTCTGCAGAAATTAGATGATAATAAATTCACCATCTCCAGCGAGATCAAGAATATTGAGAAGACCAATAATCTCATCAAATCGAGTATCATTAATCTAATCTTAGCGATGGTCCTGGGTGCGAATATCATTGCGACTTCAATCGTTTTCGTTTCGGAATCTGGACCTAGGATTGGCGAAATGTCGTTGGTGGCTGTTTTGGGATTTTTGTTTTCGGTTGTATTGGTTGTCACTCTTCTGTTGAGAATTATGAGAAAGTAGTCTTCATCAAATTTTTGAAATCTTATAATAATATAGCTCGAATCAAGCTTTTCGGCTGACAATGTTAACGATATGTTAATTGATTATTGTTTCAGTTTAACACAATGTTAAGTTTAGTTAAAATCCCACACCTGTTATTTTTATTTAATCTAATTAAATGTTATTTTCGCGCTGAAAATTTGCTTGAATAGGCTGTTGTTTCATTTTTGAGGTGACGGGTTATTCAAATACAATTCACGTTGAAATATTGTACTAACAACTTCTCATTTAATTTTTATGAATAAAAAAATCACTTTGGTAAGTGCTTTAGCTTTTTTATTTTTTGCTTCGGAAAATTTGTCCGCTCAGGAAACAAATCAAAATAGACCAATTACTGATAGTATTTCATCCAACAAAATAAAGAAAGATACATTAGATAATTCTGCTGTTCAAATCCAAACAGTTGAGATCACCGGCCGCAAGGAACGTGGCTACAAAAATACAAGAACCTTCAGCGCCACAAAGACCGATGCTGATCTGATGGATGTTCCGCAATCCATCAACTACGTTACGAAAGAAACCTTGGATGATCAGGCTGCTTTTAAAACGAGTGATGCGGTGAAGAATATCAGTGGTGTCAATCAAAGTTCTTACAACAACAATGATTTTGTTTTGCGTGGTTTCCGGGCTTCAAATACATTGATCAACGGACAAAGAATCTCTACCCGAGGTTGGGCGCAAAACCTGACACCTTATGTAGAAAGGATAGAAGTGATCAAAGGTCCTGCATCCGCTTTGTTTGCCAACACAGATCCAGGAGGGACAATCAATACAGTAACGAAAAAACCATTGAAAGAACTTAGAAACTCCGTGAATTTTTCAACCGGAAGTTTTAAAACCAATAGAATCTTGGGAGATTTTACTGGACCGATGAACGAAAAAAAGACGCTTCTCTACCGTTTCAACTTAGCGTATCAAAATACTGAATCATTCCGTATTCTTCAGGATCAGACGGCTTTTGTGGTTGCACCTTCATTCTCATTCATCCCGAATGAAAAAACAAGCGTCAATTTTGATTTTGTTTATCAGAATACAAATGGAAGACTGGATCGTGGGCAACCTATTTTTGGTGCGACGGAAGGGACGGACCTCTATTCGGTTCCAATCTCATTTGCCATAGGTAAAAAGAATGATTACCAGAAGGAACTTAGTATTTTCACGACTGTTTCTTTGCAGCACAAATTCAATGACCATATTTCATTCAATGCCTCGTATTTAAGGTCTATGTACGATGAAGATCTGTTGGAACACCGTACGTCCAACAATTTTGCAGTCGACGTCAATGGCACTCAGATCCCGACTTTGATGGGAATGCAGACGATCCGAAGACTTCGGAAGAATTATATCGATAATTTCACAGGTTATTTGACATTCGATTATAAAACTGGGGAATTCAATCATAAGACTTTGGTGGGTTATGACCATATTCAGGAGATCTTTCCTGAGGGTAATTCCACTTACAATGCTTCAGGATTCCTTTCGGCAGAAGGTAAGAGCGTGATTGCGAGATTTGATCCCAAATTTCCTGAAAGATATATGATTAAGGACGGTATTCCGGTTCCCAACGTACCTTATTTTAATTTGGCCAACCCGGATTATTCCATTTCCGAGATCTCGAATTATATCAATGTCAGCCAGGAAGAAACCCCTTCGAAATATTTCCTTAATGGTGTTTATGTGCAGCATCAGATCTCGTGGAGAAAGTGGAAAGCTTTGATCGGTCTAAGACAGGAATTCTATACTGATGTTCAGGGTTACACGACCAATTCGGAAAAGAATATCCAGCAAAAAGCATTCACGCCAAGATTGGGAATCGTTTTTGAACCTAATGACGATATAAGTCTTTATGGGACGTACAATCAGGGTTATCAGCCACAAAGTGCCGGTACGATTGGTGACCCGGCGACATTTGGTGGTCCATTTGATCCTTTGAAAAGTAAAATGGTCGAATTGGGAGCCAAGTTCGAAGTCTTTCAAAAGATGCTTTCTCTTACAACATCCGCTTATTACATCGAACAAAATAATATTCTTATCAATGCTTTAGATTCCAGTAATCCCGATTTGCTGAGACAGGTTGGACAGCAGCAGGCGAAAGGCGTAGAACTCGACATTAACGGCCGAATTTTACCAAACTTAAGTTTGACTGCTGCTTTCTCTTACAATATTGCCAAAATTACAGAAAGCGATACTCCTGAAGAAATAGGAAGCATAATGCCGAATGCGCCGAAAAGTCAAGGAAATATCTGGGCAAAATATAGCTTTAAAAATGACAGCCCTCTGAAGGGAATTGGTTTTGCAGCCGGTGCAAACTATGCTACCAAAAGGCTGACTGATGTGGCTATCTTAGAATTACCGGCCTATGTTGTTGCAAACGCAGCGGTCTTTTATCAGATCGATCATTTCAGAATGGCACTTAATCTCAACAATGCTTTTAATAAAACGTATTGGGTGGGCGGTTTCAATTATGCGCGACTGTTTCCAGGCACACCTCGTAACTTTATGTTGTCTGTAGGATATTCATTTTAAATGGTCTCGATGAAAAAAAAGAAAAAGCCGTCTTTCTTCAAAGAATTGGTTTCTACGGTTCATTTGTGGGTAGGCTTGGTTGTTGGGCTTGTTTTCGTTCTTATAGCAGCAAGTGGTGCAGTTTTGTCTTTTGAAGACGAGTTGGATCCTATTATTTATCCTAAACTCTACTACGCCTCAGAAGGTCAAAGCTCAGATAAACTCTTGCCAATAAAAAGTTTACTTGATTCCGCTAAACAACATTCAAACGATAATGAAATTGCAAGAATTGTTTTGACTAAGGATCTGGGGAAAGGCGGAAATGTCCTTTTTGTGACCAAAGGTTCAAGACTTGAGAGAAGTTTCATTGGTGTTGATCCTTACGATGGAAAAGTTCAGGAAGTGATCAAACCAGGTCGGCACCTTTTCACTTGGATGGAAGAGTTTCACAGAAAACTGATCATGGGAAAAATAGGAAAGACTATCACAGGGATTTGCTGTGTTGCCTACATTTTGATCATTTTGACAGGCGTCATTTTATGGTGGCCCAAAAATAATAAGATCTTAAAGCAAAGGATTAAAATCAAATGGGACGCGAGCACAAAACGATTGAACTGGGATTTTCACGCTGTTGGCGGAATCTATTCGGCGCCCTTGCTCATGCTGATGTGCCTTACGGGAATTACTTGGAGCTATTCGATATTTGAATCAGAGGAAATAAAATTTGACACACAAAGTCATCAGGTGAGTGCACAAACTTATGCGATGATCACTCAGAAATATTATTTGACGGAACGTGACGAAAAGGTGCACATCGGTCTGCCAGATAAGAAAAAGGATTATCTAGATGTCTCAGTAGGAAAAGATGATCTCTATTACCATCCTGAGACTGCAGCTTTGTTGAAAGACGATTCTTACGAAAAAGTTAGCCTTTATTTTAAAGTCAAATCATGGATGAAACCACTTCATACGGGAAGTGCGTTTGGTTTTGCAGGTAAACTGATTTATTTTCTTGTTACGCTTATCGGCGTTTCTTTACCTATCACTGGATTCATTATCTGGTTTGGGAAAAAGAAAAAGAAGAAAAAACCAAGCATCCCTGCAAAAGTTCTGACTTAAATTATTTAGGAAATAATTTCAATAAACCCCGATATACCTTATCTAAATTATCTTAATTGGATGAAGTATCTTCGGGTTTTAAATTTCCAGTTTCTCTTAGAAAAATAGTGATGATGATAGCACAAGTTATCCCGATCACGAAGAATAATAGCGAATGCTGTAACAATGAATTGCTGTCCAAACTCGCTGTCAACTTCGAACCATATAGTGAGGAAAATAGCGGTGCTAAAAGTGTTGTCACGCCAAACGTCAAGAAATTGATCGCTCCTGTTGCACTTCCTTTCACTTTGTCAGGATTCACTTCTTTGATGATGGAGTAAGGGATCATGGCAGCACCAGAACCAATCCCCATTAGTAAAAGAGAAATATTAACGGGGATCAAACTTGGTAAATAAGCAATTTGCAACAGAGAAAGAATCATTATAAGCGCTCCGCCAACGATCACAGGAATTCTGCGTTTTATTTTATCAGCAATCCAACCTAAGAGTGGACATCCAATTGCCCATCCGATTGGTACCAGCGCACAAGCTACTGTCGCACTTTCCTGAGAAAGACCTCTGCTTTTTTGCAGAAAATCAACACCCCAGATCATAGCGAAGATGGTGGTCGGCGCAAATAGAAATCCAGACACCAAACCGGACAGATAACTTTGAGGATTTCCGAAGATGATCTTATAATTGTCAAGAAAATTCTTTTGCTTTTCGATTTTTTCTCCTGGTTCTGATTTAGGTGTAAAAAGGAATGCCAACAAAGCCAAGATCAAAGAGCTAATACCAAAGATGATCCAAATGCTGTGAACACTATTTCCGTTTGTCAGATACGTGTTGCTTAATTTTTGACCAGCCGATCCACCGAGCATTCCCAAAGTCTGGGTGATTCCGATAGCTGTTGCGAGATTCTTTCCTGAGAACGCTTTCACTGCGATGTAAACTGCTGCTGGAAAAGCCATTGCAGAACCCATTCCCTGCAGTAATCTTCCTGTGTAACCGACAATATAATTTGATCCTCCAAAAAGCAGACATCCAGTTGCTAAAACCAAGATCCCGAAAAATACAGGTTTCCTCGCTCCCAATCTGTCAAGAAATAAACCTGCGGCCAAACTGGTGATAGAGTAGCTGATGTAATAGGCGCTTGCCAATGAACTTACTTCGGTCGAGTTGACGTTGTAGGAATTTTCAAGATGGCTGATCATGACACTTGGTGAGGACCTTACTGCATATTCCAAAGCGTAAAAGATTAATGCTAACACCCAGGATATAAAAAATGGATTTTTGATAAATGAAGTTTCGGTTTTCATAAAAAAATATTGAACGTAAAAACCAATGATTTTCACGGGATTTTAAGAGTACTGTGCAGCTCTTTTAATTAAATGAATTGTAAAAATAGAATATTAAAATCTATATTTCAATGGAATTTCAGAAAATCCAAACAAAAACAGTAAATTTGCACCACATTTTTAGACGAAATATAATTAATTAAAGCGCTCAATACGGAGTGCAACACAAAACAATTTATGAGTATACCTCAAGCAATTACAGAAACGGTCATTCTTGCAGACGGCAGAGAGATCACAATCGAAACAGGGAAATTGGCAAAACAAGCTGATGGGTCTGTAGTAGTAAAAATGGGTGGGACAATGCTTTTAGCAACTGTTGTAGCCAGCAAAGAAGCAAAAGATGGCGTAGATTTCTTGCCATTGACAGTAGATTACAGAGAAAAATTCTACGCAGGTGGGAAAATCCCTGGAAACTTTTTCAGAAGAGAAGCTAGACCATCCGATCAAGAGATCTTGACAATGCGTTTGGTGGACAGAGTTCTTAGACCATTATTCCCAGAAGATTTCCACGCGGAAGTTCAGGTCATGATCTCATTGATCTCTTACGATGGACAATGTATTCCAGATGACTTAGCAGGTTTTGCAGCATCTGCAGCGATCGCGATCACAGATATCCCTTTCAACGGACCAATGTCTGAGATCAGAGTGGTAAGAATTGACGGAAAACTTTCTGTTAATCCAAAATTAGAAGACCTTAAGATCGCTGACCTAGATATTATGGTTGGTGCAACGAAAGATTCTATCGTCATGGTAGAAGGTGAGATGAAGGAGATCTCTGAAGCAGAAATGCTAGAGGCTATTCAATTCGCTCACGTTGAAATTAAGAAACAAGTGGAAGCTCAGGAGAGATTGGCTGAAAAAGTAGGCAAATCTTTACCAAAAAGAGAATACAGCCACGAGAATCACGACGAAGCGATCCGTGAAAAAGTGTGGAAAGAAACTTACGATAAGGTATATGAAGTAGCGAAATCGCCTTCTAGTAAAGAAGAAAGAGGAGAGAAATTCAAAGCGGTGCGTGAAGAGTTTTTAGCTCAATATGTTGATAATGCTGAAGAATTGGAAAGAGTAACACCTTTCGTAAAAGTATATTACCACGATGTTGAGAAAGAAGCGATGCGTCAGATGATCTTGAATGATAAGATCAGACTTGATGGTCGTGATCCTCAAACCATCCGTCCAATCTGGAGCGAAATCGATTATTTACCAGGCGCGCACGGTTCTGCAATCTTTACAAGAGGGGAAACTCAATCTTTGACAGCTGTAACTCTTGGTTCAGTGAAAGATGCAAATATGGTTGACAGCGTCATGATCAACTACGACGAAAGATTCTTCCTACACTATAACTTCCCACCATTCTCTACAGGTGAAGCTCGTCCTTTGAGAGGAACTTCCAGAAGAGAAGTTGGTCATGGAAACCTGGCTCAAAGAGCTTTGGCGAATATGATCCCTGAAGAAAATCCTTATACTATCCGTATTGTTTCTGATATTTTAGAATCTAACGGTTCATCTTCTATGGCGACTGTTTGTGCAGGAACTTTAGCATTGATGGATGCAGGTGTTCAAATCAAGAAACCAGTTTCCGGGATTGCAATGGGATTGGTAACTGATGTAAAATCAGGGAAATTCACAGTGCTTTCTGATATCTTGGGTGATGAAGATCACTTGGGAGATATGGACTTCAAAGTAACCGGAACTGCAGACGGAATCACGGCTTGCCAGATGGATATCAAGATCCAAGGATTGTCTATGGACATTATGGAAAAAGCCCTTCTACAAGCTAGAGACGGAAGATTGCATATCCTTGATAAATTAAATGAAACCATCTCTGCACCAAGAGAAGACGTGAAACCTCACGCTCCGAAAATGGTAATGCTAGAGATCTCTAAAGATTTCATTGGTGCTGTAATCGGACCTGGTGGAAAGATCATTCAGCAGATGCAGAAAGATACGGATACGGTTATTGCTATCGAGGAAGTTGGAGAGATCGGAAGAATCGAGATTTCTGGTGTTAGCAGAGAGAAGATCAACGAGGCTATCGCGAAGATCAACGAGATCACTTTTGTGCCAACTGTAGGTGAAGTTTACCAAGGTAGAGTTGTGAAAGTAATGGACTTCGGAGCGTTCGTAGCGATCGCTAAGGGAACTGAAGGACTACTTCACATCTCTGAGATCGAGTGGGCACGTCTTGATAAAGTGCCTTACAACGAAGGTGACCAGGTTGAGGTGAAATTTATGGGTTATGATGACCGTAAAAAAATGAAACTTTCCAGAAAAGTATTGTTGCCAAGACCAGAAAAGCCGGCGCCAAAACCAAGACCGGAAAGTCAAGTGAACCCTGAAGGCAAAGACCAACCAGGAGAACACAAGCCTTTGAACGAAGCATAAGATCAGTTCTAAATTATATTGAATCCCCCGAGTTATCGGGGGATTTTTTTTGTGGGGAATAGTGGATTGATTAACAGTGCGTACCTACGGCACGACTGTTTGTGGTAACTGTGTGTTTCTATTAACAGGTTGCTCCTCCGGAGCGTTTGTGGGTGTAGGATGTAGTTTTACGTTGTAAGAATATTCTGCCACAATGCAAGAATATTCCGTCACATTATAAGAATATTCTACAACAAAGCAAAAATATTCTATCACAACGTAAGAATATTCTACAACAAGGCAAGAATATGCTGTCACATCATAAGAATATTCTGTTACAATGCGAAAATATTCTGTCACATCGTGAGAATATTCCGATACAAAGCAAGAATATTCTACCACAGTGCAAAAATGTAATGTGACACCGTTCCAATATCATAAAAAATAAAGTCACATTCTAGCAATGTGACTTTATATTTAAAGTAAATCGAATTATCTGGTTGGAATATTTTTTTATGAAAAGAAAATATTATTTTCTACTAGTAAACTCGATGTCCTGGACGTTGAGGTATTCAGGCGAGTTTGCACCATAGATACCTTTGACGTATTTTTTGACGTTTTGGGCAATGTCGTAGAGTCCAGTGTTTTCTGCGTATAGAATTTGATTTCTTTCTATAAGTTTGACATTGAGTTCGGCTTCGGTCTGGTCTACGGGTTGTGTTGTGCTTATCAGTGAAGCGTGGTAAGGCGATAGCGTGGTTAGTTTTAAATCGTCTTCGTTAGGCGTGTAACTGGGGATAGTTGCCAACAACTGCAAGAGGATTCCGAAATTCTCGGCTTGCTGGGTGTAAGATTGGCGGGAAGTGGATACTGTTTTTGGTGGTTCTCCGCCTTCTTCGGTTGTAGTTTTTGGTTTCTTTTGTCCGCCTTGGATGGTGCGGTTTAGGGTTCTCGCTTGGTCGATGGTTCCTTGTGGTAAGCCTAGAATTTCTAACAGACTGAGAATTCTGGTACAGGTTGGTTTGAGGTTTTCGAATGCTACCTGACGCAGGGCGATGGCGTTTTTGTTGGCATTTCGTTTTTCTTCTACTTCGCTGAGTTTTGCAACGGCAGTGGTGTAGAGGGTTTGGAGATTGGCGACTGAAAGGCTTGCTACCGGAGGATTGTAAAGTGTGTAAACGGAAACTTGCTCTGTGAGTTTTTGTAGGTTGGCTACGTTTTTAGCGTGTCCTACTTCTGATGTTGAAGACATAATGTTGTGTTTTATAATTATTTCTCCAAATATATTATTTATTCTGAATATGACAATTAATTGGGTAATTAATTGTGAATAATTGAATATTATGTTAAATTGGGGATGGGAAACCCTAGCGGGGGCTAGGGTTTTTGTTGTGGGAAGGGCGGATTGCAAATCGGGGCTATGAACTACGGGAAAATTCCTATTTGTTTGGCAATATCTAGTTTATACTTTGCCAACGGTTCATTGCTTTCTAAATTAGAATATATTATAGAGCCGAAAATATCTTTTTTAATTTCTGTAATCGATTTTCCTGTAATTCGAGAAAATTCATCTATTGAAGAATCAGAATATTCTTGTCTATTTTTAACCATTTTCATTGATTGATATTTATGAAAACGATATCTCCCTCTTATTTTAAAAATATCTAGAAATTTTTTAGACCTACCGTCGATTGCACTATTAATTTCAGGTTTAATTATAAAATCATTTAAATCAACTACATTATTAATTTTTTCATTTAAATCTACACCAGAAACATTGAAATATAATTTAAACTCCAAATTATTGAGCAGACTATAATGACTACTTGTTGGAGAAATGAATTTTAAATAATCATCTATTTCGTATTGTTTCGATTTTTTAAATTTAGAATTACACGAATAACATGAAGGAACCAGATTATATAAACTTAACCCAAAATAAGAAAATTCTCCTTTAGGAATAAAATGATCTAAAGTAAAATGACTCTTTTGCTTTGCAATATTCAAATCCAATGCATTTATTTTGTTTATGGTTTCTTGTCCAATTTTATCTATGCTTAATAATGAACTTGTAGAATTAATTGTGTTATTTTGTAAGTAATCATAAATAATTTTTCCTTTAGATTTACTAATGTATTTTATTAATTCTTCTTCTGAACCGCTATGTAAAAAATCTAAAATATCGTGGTATTCCCCCAAATCTTGAAATGTATTGATAAACTCAATATTACAGTAGAAACATGTTTTCAAATCCATTTCCAAAGAATACTTCATAAAGAAACTGGCAATATTTTTTTGATTGTCATCATAATTAATTTTTTTTAGAAATAAGTCTTTTTCCGAATCAGATAAAATAGGTAGTATATTATTTTTGATTATACCTGAATAGTCAATAATTTTTTCAAATGAGGAAATTAATAAATCTTTAAATGTTATTCTTTCAAAAAGAATTGGTAGTTTAGATAAAATATGATTAATAAATGTTTCATCTGTTTTGGGGATTATATTATAGTAATCTTGTTCAAAAGCAATAACGTCTGTTGGATATATTATTTTATTCATTTTTTTCTTTTTAATTCTTCAATTCTTCTTTCTAATCTTAATATTTCAGAATCTACAGAAGAATAAAATTTATTTTCTATATCGTTGATATGATTTTCAAGAGTATTTTTTAAATAATCTTCTCCGATTAAGCCAATTAATTTAATAAAATAAGATTTATTTGTATCATAAATCATTTCCAATTTTTGAAATCGAGAAGTGTCATTTTCTGTTTCGATTAGAAGTTTATAAAATTGTAAGATTTTTTTAATTTTTTCTAATACAAATTCTCCTTTTGTGTATTCCATAAAAAAACCATTCGTAAACATTTCATGAATATTAGACGCAAATGTTTGTTTAATTTCTTTTTTTGCAATTGAGTTTTCATTTTCTTCAACTGTAAGAAATAAAATATTTTCTTTAGGAATATCTGAAAGTATAAAAGGAGAATGTGTAACGAAAATGATATTAATATTAGGAATACAGTCAAAATACCGATTCTCAAAATCTATTTTCTTTATGTAATCTATTAAATCTTTTATGAAAGTTCTTTGTAATTCTGGGTGGTAATAAAGTTCGATTTCATCTAAAATGATATTGAAATTTTTATAGACTATTAATTCTGTGTTTTGAGGATTTTTATTTACAGAAAGTAGATTTCTCAAGTGATAAATAATAGAATTCAAACTGTAAATTTTTTGTTTTTCTCCAGAACTTAAATTCGAAAAATTATTATTTTCTTCACTTTCATCGAAATATAATTCTATTTTAAAAAATGAAGGCGGAATATAATCTACTAAGTCGACGAAATCATTATCATCATAGTAACCGTTTATTGCTGTTGATAAATCTGAAATTGGAAAATATTTTTCATTTTTAATAATTTCATCATTAACATAGTTTTGATATTGATAAAAATTCAGTGCTTGTTTTATTTTTAATGAAATATGACTTCTATCCTGAAATAAATCTATAATCAAATCATTATCAAGATCATAGTTTATAAATTCATCCTCTTTTATCGCAATATATTTTTTGAAAGTTGGATATCTCTCAACTATGTTATCAATTTTTTTTAAAATATATTCTAGGGTTTTTTGATATATAATTTCATCTTTATGAATAAATTTTGTGTAATCAAAATCATCCAAAGTAGGTTTAACTCCATTATCAGGTTCTGTGAAAAAATAAAAATGTAATTTAGGAAAAAACTGTTCGTTAAATTTTTTCCAATAAACATCATTGTCAGGTAGTTTTTTTCCAATAAAATTTAATTTAATTCTTCTTACTTCTTTGTTCTGCGCTATTTTTTTATTTTTTAAATCTTTAGAAAATATTAGAGCCAATAATCTTGACCTTACTAAATAATTTTCAGAATTTATATCAATTTTTCCTTTGTCTCTAAATGGGTTTAAAACAATTGGAGTTTGATAAGAATCATTTTTGTGAAATAACTTTTCAATCCATAAACCCGATTCATTAGAGTTTAGCCCATATAAAGAGTAGTTAACAATAAGATTGTAAAATACATTATTTGAATTTTCTTTGAATTCATCTTTAGCTGTAAGGGGAATTCTATTTGAAAATTTTTCTAATCCATCAGCGAATTGAATTATTTCAATTGTATCATCGTTTAGTTTTAATAGAAATAAATTATCATCTATTTCGTAGTATATTTCTATTTGTAAATTTTGTGTGTTTTTATCATATTCTGTGTCATCCGTTTTTTCTTTTAATTTTTCATTTAACTCAAAAATCATATTTCGATACTGAAAATCAAGTTCTTCCTCAATAGTATTTTGTAAATGTTGAATTGTGCTTTCATCATTTCTGATAATCTTAGCAATGAGTTCTAATTTTTGTGCTAATTTTCTATCTTTTAATTCTGACTTATCAAATTTTTCTTGTTTTTCTGCTTCAAAATCTATAATTTTTGTAATTCTAGCAATTCTATAAAAAGTAACATATAACAGCTCCATCAGACTACTTTTTCCACTTCCATTTTTTCCAACAATTGCAGAAATATTTACATTAACCTTTTCTATTTTTCCTGTTGCATGTTTCACATTAAAACTATATAAATCAGGAATTGGACTATCGTTTTTTGTTATTTTTAATTTATCAGATTCGATATAAAAATTGTAGTTGTCATTAAATTTATATACATAATTTGGTGTTAAATTTTTTAGAAATTTATTTGTATTTAAAGGTCTTATTGCAATTAATTTGAAACTCATAGTTTTTTTGTTTTGATAAATATATGACTTCTTTACAAAAAAAGATTACGGAAAACCGTAACGTTTAAATATTAAAACACTTTGCTTAGATTCCTCAGGAATGACAAAGAGGGTGTTTGCAAAGTAGAGATTGCTTCGCCACTTCGTTCCTCGCAATGACGGTGTTGAGTTTCTCCGGAATGACAAAGAGGATGTTTGCAAAGTTGAGATTGCTTCGTCACTTCGTTCCTCGCAATGACAATTCTGAATTCCTCGCAATGACATTACCCATTCCGAGCCCTCTGCTTCAAATCATCCGCACCACCAGTTTTCCTCGCTTGTCCGGATTTTCCTGAACCGAAGTTGTAAGTGTAGGAAAGCGTCGCCACTCTGATGTCTCTTCTCACAATGAAGTTTTCTACATAGCCGGAATAGATGTTTCGGGCTTCCGGATTGCTCTTGAAGAATATGTCGTTGAAGGCCTGAGCATACTTTTGTACATATTCTACCATTTGATCACTTTTACAGGCGCAATGAGTTAGAATGGTGGTGAAAAAAATAACACTATCGGGTTAGATAGTGTTATTAATGGAGTTGGAATCTATAAAAAAATATTACCATAAATTATGGATTTTATATCTTTGATTATTAGCTTTATTTAGAGAATTTAGTATGATTGAAAAATATCTTAAACAAGCGATTTCTTGTATTATTTTTATTGTTCCGACTTACATTTACTTTAATCCACCTCAAGATAGAGATGCTGGACCAATGATGGCATATAGTTTATTGTTTTTTCCTTATTTGCTACTATCATGTTTGTTTTCAATAATTATTCTCTTTTCATCACATCTGAATTTTAAGTCAAACAAGATTGAAAATTCATTGTTGATAATTTCCACATTCCCGACAATTATTTTACTCGTGCTCTTTTTTACTAATCTTTAGATTAAAATAATTCAAGTGAAATTTTAAGCATTTTATAAAATAAAAACCGCCAACTTATAGAAGGCGGTTAATTCAAACTATTTTCTAAACTTCTTCTTCCTCTTCCAGGGCGCATTCTTCCCCACATCTCCCGCCATAATACACCCATAAGGCATCACTTCGTCCAAAACTTCGCAAAGACCGTATTCCTCAATGTGGGCTCTTACGTTTTTGGCGCTTTTGTAGGCGCTTGGGAGTTCGGAGATGTCGATGTCGTTGGAGAAGAAACGGATGTCGAGACCTTGCGTTTCCTCGGCGAACACTTCGTCGATGGTTTTGTGGGCCAGGGATTTTTTGTGTTGCGTTCTGCTGAAGTTTCTTCCCGCACCGTGTGGCGCAAAACCCAGATTTCTACCGTTGGTGGTCCCGGAGACGATCAACACAGGTTCTGCCATATTCAGAGGAATCAACCTCGGGCCTGTGATGTCGGGCAAAAATTTGTCGTCCAGCGGTGTTGCGCCCTTCGCGTGGTAAAACAGATCACCATCTCTGAACACAAAATTATGTTCGTTCCAATATCGGTCTTGTTTTTCGATATTGAGTTTTTCCAAAACAGCGTTGTGGATGGATTCGTGGTTTTCCTTCGTCCATTTTCTGATTAATTGCAAAGCATCCCAATATTCTTGTCCTTCCTCAGTTTCGTAGGGAATCCACGCGTTTTCCTTCAAGGTTTCCGGCGAAATTTCCATTCGGAAACGGTTGGCGACCTTCATCCCTTTGTCGTACAACATTGCGCCGGGCGCTCTGGAACCGTGGTGCGTGACCAACATTGTGTTTCCCGTGTTTTTGGAAATCCCGACGAACAAGAAGTGGTTGCCGTCGCCCTGCGTTCCCATATGCGAACGGGCGATGCTGATGAGTCTCTCGTCGTTCAAAAAGAAATTCTCCCGGAACGAATCCATCAATTCCTGCGACATTGGCATTTGAGAACCTCGGTCTCTACCGCCGTAACCGAAATGCGTGATGGAATGGGCGGTGTCCAAAACTGTTTTCGGATCTGCCTTTCCAAAATCGGTCAACATCACAGAACAGCAAATGTCTGCGGAATGAAATCCCGGATGAATGGCATTTTTCGCCACCACCACACCGCCAACAGGGATGTGACCTTCCGGACCTGTAGGACATGCGTCCGGCATAATGGCACCGCTGACCAAGGTTGGGGTTTTCATCAAGACCTTCATCGTGTTGATGACCTTTTCCACGTTGTCGGTTTCGCTGTGGTTTTCCGCTTTGATGTTGATGATGAACTCCTTTGGCTCGGAATGGAGTGGAATTGGGTCTGGTGCGCGGAACTGTTCCAGATAGTCCAACATTTCGGTTTCGCTTAATTGATTTTCATTGATGTGTTCCAAAGCTTCTGCAAACCATTTCTTTGGTGTGAATCCTAAAGCGATCAATTCGTTTCCTGTGATTGTTGTCATTTTTTAGTTAGTTAGTTAGTTAGTTAGTTAGTTAGTTAGTTAGTTAGTTAGTTTTGTTTATTTGATGATGCAAAGTAATGGGGTGAGTGCGCAATGTTTTTGCGTATGTGAAATTTTTTATACATTTAATGAAAATATTTTAAAAAGCACAATGGAGAATTTGAATTCGGAGATCTTTCAGGCCTTTCAAAACAAACTCAAAACCGGAAACAGGCGAGGCGTTCACCTGAATGCGATTCCCGGAAACTCGAGGTACAAGTTCGACCTTGCGCGGTTGTCGGAGATCAGCAAAAGTCTGCCGGAGCATTTCATCATCGATCTGTTGACACAGAAAAATGTGAATTTCAAATTCTCTGTCCATCAAAAAACAACCGAGAAACCTAAGAATGACAGTTATCTATTGGAGGACGAAGGGAAAATCAATGAAGAGCTGTTTCCCAATTCTGCCATTGCGGAAGTTCCCCAAGAGAAAGATAAACTGAGCGCATTGGATAAGCTGACGACCAGCCTGGAAAATCTGATCTTTCAAAATGAGGTGATCCAATCTGAGAAAGGCGTGAATTCTTTGGGTTTTGGTTTCCCGATCCTGATACGAAAAGATATGGACGGACAGATATCTGCATCGCCCATCCTGATCTGGTCTGTGACGATCAAAGCCGTCAACGAGATGAATACCTGGGAGATCAGCAGGACGGAAGATGACCCGATCTATGTGAATGAGGTGCTCATCAACCATCTGCAAAGCGATTCTGGCATCACGATAAAACAGATCTCGGAGGAAATGCTTGCCGATGGAAAGATCGATAAGCCAGAACTACAGGAAATCTGTCAAAGCTTGCTAGATCAACTGAAGATCACGCAGAATCTGGATTTCATTCTCAATAATTATGAAGAGATCCCATTTATAAAAGCCAAGGCTTCTTATGAAGATCGCGTTCCCAATAAAGGTGACTCGGTGATCATGAAGTCTGGTGTCTTTTCCATCTTCGAAGTTCAGAAGCAGAATATCATCAATGATTATGAGACTTTGAAGAAGGACTTCAAACCATTGGATAATTTTACGAAAGGCAGTTTTCAGTCCATTACCTCTGTAGAAACCGATCCTTCGCAACAGGGGATTTTGGAGTCGTTGAAATCTCAGTCTAAAATATTGATCCAGGGTCCACCGGGAACGGGAAAAAGTCAGACCTTGACCGCTGTTTTGCTTAATGCTTTGGAGAATAAACAAAAAACCATCGTGGTCTGCGAGAAGCAAACGGCGCTGGAAGTGCTTTACAATGCGTTGCAAAAGTTGGGTCTGGGGCGCTATAGCATTATGATCAAAGATGCATCAACTGATAGAAAGTTGGTGGTAGATTCGGTACGAAATACGATTGATTCTGCGGATTTTAAAAAGCTGATACAACCATATTCCGAGCAATCACTGCAAAATCAATTGACGGAAATCTCTCAGCATAAAAATACGATCAACGCTGTCCACGAGCAGTTGAATTCTGAGTTGCTTCCAGGGAAAAACTGGACAGAAATTGTCGGAAATCTGTTGAACTTTCAGGATTCTAAAGACAATATCAATCTGCAAGATCTGAAGTTTTATTTTTCTGAAGATGAGTTTAAAGTGATCGAGAGTGTTCTGGAAAATGGGGAAGCACTCTATCAGGATTTTAAAGCATTTGAATCTTCGACGTTCATCGATCCTGAAAAATTGATCAAAGATAATTTCCATAGCAGTCAGCAGAATTTGGATTCGGCTTTTCAGAATTATGAGAATTCTTGGAAGGAAATTGAAGTTTTGATTGCTAATTTCAAACCAATCTATGAAGAAAAGCGGAAACAGGATTTTGGGAAGAATCTGCAGGAAGTTTCTAACTACATCAATGAAACCGAAGTTTTGACCTCGACTTTAAATCAAAATTCAGAAGAATTGAATCCTGAAATTACGAATGGCTTTTTCTACAAATTGACGGCGCTGTTTTCATCAAGCAAGAAAAATAAAATCAAGACTCAGAAGCGATTGCTAGAGTTGAGTTCATTGGTGAAGCAAATTAGTTTGAAGGAATTTTTTCCAGCCATTAATTTGTCGGATGACCTTTGGAATAATAGAAATGAGATCATCCATTATCGGCAAAAAGTTCAGGAAATACAGTCGGAGTTTTTGTCGAAATTAGAAACAAGTTTTACAGAGATTGATTTTCTTAATGCCTTTGATCCCGTTATTTCAGGTCGTGAAACTGAAACGATCTCGCAAAAGATCCAGCAATTGAGGAAGACGATTTTCAATGATCATTGGGTGAACAATCTGGATTTTGGGAATACTTATCAAGGCTTCAAAACTTATATTGATCACACTTTAAATCTTTATAAAACTTACAGAAACAATCCAGAGAATCCTTTGTTTAAAGAGTTTAGCTGGTTTACTTTTTATTATTCGCTTTCCGATTTTCAGAAATCGATTTTGGGAAAACTGTATCCGGTCAAAAATTGGAAGCCGACATTTTATTCGGCTTATTATCCGTTGTTGCTCAATCATTATTCGGACCCGAAACTGAATTTCAGTGAGAAAAATTATGAGGAAATTGCTAAGAAGATCAAACAATTAGGGATTTCTCAGAAGAGTTTTGTGCAGTATTTTTGGAACGTTTCCCAGCAGAATTCGGTGAAGCAATTTGAGCAAAATAACAAAGATGTGACGGTGGCGAATCTGTATAATAAACGAAGTAGTATCAATCACAAAAGACTGACTTTGAGACAAATTGTTCAGAAAGATATAGACCTTTTTACGCATTTCTTTCCTATTGTTTTGACAACGCCGGATGCTTGCAGTAACCTTTTTCAGGGTAAGAATTTCTATTTTGACAATGTCGTTTTCGATGAAGCCAGTCAGTTGAAATTGGAAGACAATCTGCCAGCGATTTTGAAAGGCAAAAACGTAATCATTGCAGGAGACGAGCATCAGATGCCACCTTCCAATTATTTCAGCAAAGTGTTTGACGGAACTATTGAGGACGAAGATGATATCGAATCTGAAACCGAAGTTATCACTTATAAAAACGCCATGTTGAACATCGAATCACTGTTGGATTATGCGATGGAAAATAACTACGAAAAGAACCATCTGGATTTCCATTACCGTTCCAAACATCCTTATTTAATTGACTTTTCCAATCACGCATTTTATAATTCGAGGTTGAAGCCACTTCCGACAAAATCTGAAAATAAACCAATTGAGTTTTTCCAAATCGATGGTATTTTTGATGACCATACGAATAAGGAAGAAGCCGATAAAGTGTTGGAGATCTTGGAAAATATTCAGCCTAAAAAAGATGGGAATTATCCTTCGGTGGGAATTGCGACGTTCAATATTTCGCAACGGAATTACATCAAAAGAAAAATCGTGCAGAAAGCCAGTTTGCCTGAAAATGAACATTTCAAAGGGAGAATTCAGGGATTGGAATCGGCAGGATTATTCATTAAAAATCTTGAAAATATCCAAGGTGACGAAAGAGATATCATTATTATTTCTACGACTTACGGGCGGAAAGCTAGTGGGAAATTCATTCAGAGTTTTGGGCCGGTGAATCACACGAAAGGTTACAAATTACTGAACGTGATCATTACCAGAGCCAAAGAAAAGATCTACATCTGCAACTCGATCCCGGAAGAGATTTTTTCTAATTATAAAGATGCTTTGCAGCAAGAAGGCTCCAACAATCGGAAAGCGGTTTTCTACGCTTATTTGGCTTATTGTAAAGCAGTGAGTGAGGAAAATGAGAATGGAAGAATGGAAATTCTGAATGTTTTGGATCAGTTTGGATATTCGAAACAATCTAATGATAGTAGCGAGTCCAATCTATTTGTTGACCATATCTTTGACCGATTGCAAAACGACTTTTCAAATCACAAACTGTCGAAAAATATTGAATTTGGCGGTTACCAATTTGATATTCTCATTGAAAAAGAAGGGAATAGATCTGTGATCGTGGAATGTATGAGCAAAGAGAAATACGCAGACCAATTAGGTTATCTGGAAGATCTGCATAAAGAAAAAGTGTTGAAGAATTCGGGTTTTGAGTATGTCAGAATTTGGAGCCAGAATGCTTGGCAGAATCTGGATAACGAAATTCAAAAAATAAATAAAAAATTACTATGATATTTGAACAATTAGAAAAATCAGCAGGCGAGATTCAGTTTAAAGATGTTATTGCATTTATTGATGAGCATTACGACTTTACGCCAACGAAATTCACGAACGGAAACACGGTCAATGAAGCTGACCAGAATAATGGCTCGTGCAAGGTTTTCAGTTTTGCAAAATTGAATGCACTATCCAAAGAAGAAACTTTGGCTTTGTTTGGAGATTTTTACAGAACGGATGTTTTGCAGAATCCTGAGGGAAAAGACCATCAGAATATCAGAAACTTTATGGAGTTTGGTTGGGATGGGATCTCCTTTGAAAGTGAGGCTTTGAAGAGAAGAAGTTAGATTTTAGAACTTAGAAGGTTGAAAAATATTAATCTAAAATCATTTATAATTCATCATTTATAATTGCTTTATGTCATCCAACAAAAATGCTCTTATCCGCTACAAAACCTTGGACAAATGTCTGAAAAGCAAGTACAAAAAATATACTTTGGAAGACCTTATGGAAGAATGTTCCGAGGCGTTGTTTGAATTTGAAGGCAAAGAATCTTTTGTAAGCAAACGAACCGTTCAACTCGATCTGCAGAATATGCGAAGTGAGAAGTTTGGTTATGAAGCGCCAATCGAGGTTTACGAAAGAAGATATTACAGATACAGTGATCCGGAGTACAGCATCCATCAGATCTCAGTCAATGAAAATGATCTGAAAGCGATGAACAATGCAGTTCAAATTTTGAAGCAATTCAAAGATTTTTCGATGTTCAAGGATATGAATGGTGTGATTCAAAAATTGGAAGATTCGATACAGTCAACCAATCAAAAATCAATCATTCATCTTGATAAAAATGAGCAGTTGAAAGGGTTGGAGCACATTGACATCTTGTACGAAAGTATTTTGAACAAAAAGGTTTTGAAGATCTGCTACAAGAGTTTCAAGGCGAGGGAAGTGAATGTTCTGACCGTTCATCCGCAATTGTTGAAGGAATATAACAACCGCTGGTTTCTCATCAGTTTTCATAAGAACAGCATTATGAATCTCGCTTTGGACAGGATAGAGGAAATTGAAATTGATGAGAAAGCGGAATATATTGACAAAGATTTCAATGCAGACCGTTATTTCGGAGAAGTAATTGGTGCGACCGTTTCGGAAACGCAAAGGCCTCAGAATGTCATTTTTTTTATCACCAAAAAACATTCACCTTATGTGAAAACAAAGCCTTTTCATCACAGTCAGGTGATCATGGAAGAAGATGAAAATGGAACAATTTTCAAAATCTGTGTTCAGCTCAATTTCGAATTGGAAAGAATGATTTTGGGCATGGGTGAATTCATAAAAGTTTTGGCGCCGAGAAAGTTGAAACAGAGAATCCATAAAAGTCTGAAGGAAGCATTTAATAATTATGAAAATGAAGATTGATCTTGGCGCACTATTTGCAATTTTGTTGAAAATTTAAAATTATGAACCCAAGATTGATCAAAACAGTATTGACGTGGGCAGCGCCCTTTATCATTGGTTATGTAGTGAAGAAATTCGAAGAGAGACAAGCCAGGAAATCACAGGAAAACGCAGTTGCCAAAGCATAAGAAAGCCACCGGATCAGGTGGCTTTTTTGTTGGTCGATTGCTCGTTGTTGATTTGATAAAAATAAGCATTTATCGTTGTTTTTTAAGCTTTGGCTTGGTGTTTGAATTTAACTCACAAATTTTATTACTATGAAAAAATATATGAATTTCATTCCATTGTTTTTATTAGCAGGAATGTTGACGAGCTGCGAAGCAGTAGAGACCATTTTCAAAGCCGGTATGTGGTGGGGAATCATTGTCGTAGTCGGTATAGTCGCTTTGGTATTATGGTTATTATCAAG